>Ga0105054_10001791_pt1 | contig 35025 bp, 34 predicted proteins | sample BON02_FD_78091 | JGI IMG/M metagenome (GOLD analysis project Ga0105054, IMG submission 78091) | Freshwater microbial communities from Lake Bonney liftoff mats and glacier meltwater in Antarctica - BON-02 (megahit assembly) | ecosystem: Environmental > Aquatic > Freshwater > Ice > Glacier...
CGGGAGTCAGCCGGTCGACGACTTCATCGAGGGCCTCGCCCCCCGCACACAGGCGGTCCTCGACCAGCAGATCGAGCGACTCAATTTCCTAGGTCCGAGCCGGCCCCACCTGCCCTTTCCTCACAGCTCGCAGATCGATGGAGAGCTTCGCGAGCTGCGCTGCCACTTCGGTTCCTCGCTCTATCGAATCCTCTATCGCCGCTCGGGCAACCTGATCGTGCTGCTCCACATGTTCCGCAAGGACACAGGCCAGGTTCCCGAGCGTGAGATCGCTATCGCCCGGGGCCGCTTCGAGGACTTTCGCGCACGCATGGATGCGCCGCGGCGGCGGCCCCCGCGCGCTGCAGGGGGTGATGCGCCGTAGACCGACTTATCAAGTCTGGTAAGCTCCCGGCCGATCCGGAGGATGCCCATGCCCCGTCAGACCAATGCAGCGCACAGCCCGATCGGAGACGCCATCGCAGACGGCGGTCGTCGCCGTGCGCACAGCACCGAGTACCAGCGAGAGCGAGCCCGCCTCGACCCCTTCGAGGTGATTGCCCGACAGGTGATCCTGCGCCGGGGAGAGCTGGAGCTGACCCAAAAGGAGCTTGCCGAGCGGGTCGGCACCAGCCATTCGGCGATCTCCCGCCTCGAGAGCGGCCAGCACCGCGCGTCGTTCGCGACGCTCGAGCGGGTGGGGGAGGCGCTCGGGTTGAGGCTGGTTGTGAGCCTGGAGCCGATCGGCACCTGACTCGCCCGGACCGTAGCCCGCGCCATGGATCTACTGCGGGTCGATCAAGGGGCTGGACATGGGTGACTTCGAGCAGATGATCAGCGACATCGAGGAGGAGGCACGAGCCAATGGGCCGGCGGCCGTCGCCAAGCTGGCCGTGCTCGACGCCCGCTTCGGTCTGGCTGCGGAGCTGATCGCTTGGCGCACCGGCCTCGGGATGACCCAGAAGCAGCTTGCGAGCGCGTCGGGGATCGAGCGCGGCGAGATCAATCCGACGGTTCAGACGGTGGGGCGCCTCCTGCAGCCGCTCGGCGCTCGCCTCGTTGTTGTGCCGGTAGAGTCGAAGGTCGCCTGAGCGGCTGCAGAAGCGTCAGTCTTTCGAGCGATGACTTTCTCTGTCGCACCGATGGGGTAACAAAAAACCCCGCATGAGCGGGGCTTTTCCTTTGCCGTACTGAGTAGCGCATACGGGATTTGAACCCGTGTTACCGCCGTGAGAGGGCAGCGTCCTAGGCCCCTAGACGAATGCGCCACGTGGACCTACTGGTACTTCATGTTCGCCGTGAGAACCTCTGATGAGGGGCCACTGGGGGAGGAGGACTCGAACCCCCGCTCCTGGGACCAGAACCCAGTGTCCTACCAACTAGACGATCCCCCATCGCCTCACGGCCGGAGCAAAGTAGCACAGCATCAGCGCGTGGCACGTGCCGTGGCAGTACGTCGTGCGCGAGCGGGGACGGGCGTTACGACGAGGCTTTCATCATCTCGGCGAGGGCCTCGCCGAGGGCTTTGAGCGCGCGCGGCGTGTCGTAGCGATCCAGATCCACCTGGATGATGTGCGCATGCGCCTCGTCCTCGCGGGCCGCGGCCAGCGCAGCGTCGAGTTCGGTGGGAGTTCGTACCCTGGTGCCCTTCGCGCCCACCACCGCGCCAACCGCGGCGTAGTCCCAGACCGCCACCTCGTTGAAGGGACCATCAGCGATGCTGCGCTCGGCTCCATAGCCGTGGTTGTCGAGCACCAGCACGATGGGGGTGAGACCCTCGCGTACTGCGGTGGACAGGTCGAAGCCGGTCATCTGAAATGAGCCGTCGCCCACCAGCACAATCGCTCGCCCCGTGCCGCGCGCCAGTTGCACGCCCGTCGCGACGGGTACGGCGAACCCCATTCCCACGTACAGACGTGCGATGTGGAACTGGCCCGCACGGTTGAAGCGGGTATCCATGGCGAGATGCGCCGCCACACCGACGTCGGACACCACGCTGTCGCTGGGTTGCACGAAACGCCCAAGGCGGTCCGCGACGATCTCGGTGGTGATGCGCCCCCCCACGTCCACCGTCCCCACCCACGCGGTGGGCAGGTTGTCGGCGTGGTCCCGTCGGGGGATCGGCAGGGGGCCTGCCATCGTGGCCTCCAGCGTCGGCCCGAAGAGCGCGAGGCTGACGCCCGGATACGACCGCTGGAACACCCGGGTTCCCTCCACGCCGATGTGGATGCTTCGGTCATCCGCGATGTGCGTGCTGAAGCCCCCCGTGACGATGTCGTTGAGGTCGACACCCACCTCGATCACCAGATCGGAACTCTCGACGAACTCGCGAAGGGCGGCCGGGGTGCCGGAACCGCTGTAGACACCGAGCACCAAGGGGTGTGACTCGTTCACCGCACCCTTGCCCATGACCGATTCGACGATAGGAATGTTCGTGCGCTCGGCGAAGGCGAGCAATCGCTGTCCAAAGTTCAGGGTCCGCACACCCCGGCCGGTCCACAGCACTGGGCGCTGCGCGGCGGTGATCACCGCCGCGGCGTCGTTCACTGCGGCACGAATCCGTTCGATGGGCACGGGAGTGCTGAGCGGGCGCGGAACCACGCGGTCTCCGTGCGTTGGGACCGCTTCGATCATGTCCCGGGGCAACTCGATGTAGCCGGGCCGCAGGTCACGCGCACATGTGTCGAGCACCCAGTCAATCTGGTCGAAGGCGACGTCGGGATCATCGAGCAGCACGCTGTGGGCGGTGATGTGCTCCATCATGAGTCGGGGGGCGTCCATGTTCAGGCACGGCGCGTGGTGAATGTGTCGGCCATCGCGTTCACTCATGCCCGGTGCCCCGCCGATCACCACCACCGGTGTGCCCTCGGCATTGGCGCCACCAAGCGCCGCCATGGTGCCGAGGATGCCCACGCCGTAGGTGACGGCCACGGCACCGAGGCCCTTCTCGCGTGCGTAGCCATCGGCGGCATACGTGGCCGCCTCCTCACGCGTGGAGTTGACCATCTGCATCCCGCGCTCCGACCCAATGACGTAGAGCCCCAGAATGAAGTCGCCGGGCACGCCGAACACATGGTCAACACCACGTGCGCGGAGGGCGTCAATGAGGTAGGCGCCGATAGACAGGGTGGGCGTGGTGTTCACGGGCCTCTCTTCCGGGAGAACGATTTTACCCGAGTCTGCCACGGGCTCAGGCTTAGTTGTTGGCCTGCTCCCAGTCCGCGTACAGCTCGGCATAGCGTCCGCCGGCGCGGATCAGTTCGTCGTGGCTGCCCTCTTCCGCAATTCGGCCGTCATCCACCACCACGATGCGATCGGCGCGGCGGATGGTGGACAGGCGATGGGCGATGACCACCGCGGTGCGTCCCACCAGTAGGCGGTCGAGGGCCTCCTCGATTCGCCGCTCGGTAGCGATGTCAATTGAGGAGGTGGCCTCATCGAGGATGATCAGCTGCGGGTCGGCCACGAGCGCCCGCGCGAAGCAGATGAGCTGGCGCTGGCCGGCCGAGAGGCGGGCACCGCGCTCCTGCACATCGGTGTCAATGCCCTCGGGCAGGCCCTCCACGAACTCCAGCGCCCCCACGGCGTCCAGTGCTCTGCGCACGTCGTCATCGGTGGCCCCGGGGTATGAGAAGCGCACGTTGTCGGCGATGCTGCCGCTGAACAGGTGACCCTCCTGGGGCACGATGCCCATCGCGGCACGCAGCGACTCCTCGCGCACATCGCGCAGGTTGATGCCGTCAACTGACACCACACCCTCATCGGGGTCGTAGAGGCGGGCGATCAGTTTGGCGAGGGTGCTCTTGCCCGCACCCGTTGCACCCACCAGTGCCACGGTGCTGCCGGGGGCGATGTCGAGGGTGACATCGCGGATGACGTACTCGCGGCCGTACCCGAATGAGACATGCTCCAGTTGCACACGGCCGACGATGCCCGGCAGATCCACGGCGTTGGTGCGGTCGTTGATGCGCGGCTCGGTCTCGAGCACCCCAAAGATCTTCTCGAGCGCGGCCATGGCCGACTGAAAGGTGTTGTACAGCTGACTCAGCTGCTGGATGGGGTCGAAGAACGACGCCAGATAGCCGATGAAGGCCACCATCACCCCCACAGTCAGGTCGGCGTCGAGCACCCGGCCACCGCCGTACCAGAGGATGAGCGCGGTGCCCATGGCGGCCAGCAGTTCGACCCCCGGGAAGTACACGCCCGATACCGTCACGGTGGTCATGTTGGCGCTGCGGTAGTCGGCGTTGGCCTTGCTGAAGCGTCGGCGGGCCTCCTCCTGGCGGGCGTGGGCCTGCACCACGCGCACGCCCGACAGGGTTTCCTGTAACACCGTCAGCACCACCGCCACGCGCTCGCGGGTGAGCCGGTAGGCGGCGGTGGCCACCACGCGGAACCACCACGTGGTCGCGGTGAGGAGTGGGAAGATGAGGAAGGCGGCGATGGCCAGCTTCCAGTCGTAGACCGTGAGGATGACGATTACGCCGATGAGGGACAATCCGTTGATGACCAGCGACGTGGCGCCCTCAACCACCAACTGGTTGACCGCCTCGATGTCGCTGGTCAGCCGGCTGACGCTGCGCCCGGTGGGGGTGCGCTCGTGGTGGCCCAACTCCAGCCGCATCATGTGGCGAAACACCTGACGGCGCAGGTCAAGCAGCACGCGCTCGCCCACCCACGATGACAGGTACGACTGCCAGTACCCGGCGATCCAGCCGACTAGGCCGATCACCACGAAGACGCTCACGATCATGACGAGTGTGCTCACGCTGCCCTTGGAGATGCCGTCGTCAATGGCCACCTGGGCTAGCGCGGGTCCGGCGAGCCCCGCGCCGGTGACCAGCAGCATGAGCACGACGGTCCAGATCACACGCTTGCGGTACGGACGGAAGTAGGGCACGAGCCTGCGCATGTTGCGTTTGGGGCGGCGGTTGACGCGCGGCTCGTCCTCATCGTCGCGCAGAGGACCAAGGACGCCGCCGCCGTGCCCGTGTCCCACCGGTCGGGTGCCCATCAGATATCCCTCGCCACGAGCTCATCGGGGCGGGCGAGACCCTGATCATAAATTTCGCGGTAGAGCGGACTCGAGGCCAACAGTGCGTCGTGCGTGCCACGTGCCGCCACGCGCCCGTCGGCGATCAGCACGATCTCATCGGCGAGGCTGATACTGCTGAGGCGGTGGGCGATGATGATGGTCGTGCGCCCCTGCATCACCTGCTTGAGCGCCCGGGAGATCTCGCGTTCGGTGGATGCATCCACCGACGCCGTGGCCTCGTCGAGTACCAGCACCCGGGGATCCATCAAGAATGCCCGAGCGATTGCGATGCGCTGGCGCTGGCCGCCCGACAGCGTGAACCCGCGCTCGCCCACCACGGTGTCGTAGCCCTCGGGCAGTGCGCGGATGAACGTGTCGGCCTGGGCCTGGCGTGCGGCCACATGCACCTGGTCGTCAGTGGCGTCGGGTTGGCCGAACGCGATGTTCTCGCGCACCGTGTCGCTGAACAGGAACGGATCCTGGCCCACCATGCCCACGGCGCGGCGCACGTCATCGAGGGGTGCATCACGCACATCCACGCCGTCGAGAGTGATGGTGCCCTGCTGCGGGTCGTAGTAGCGGGGGATCAACTGGGTGAGGGTGCTCTTGCCCGACCCCGTGGCCCCGATGATGGCCACCACGCGGCCGGCGGGGATATCCAGACTCACGTCGTGCAGCACGGGGCGGTCGGCGTCGTATCCAAAGGTGACGCCCTCAATGCGTACGGCCCCGCCGCCGCCCTGGGGCAGCGACACCGGAGACCGGGCCTCGACGATCTCTGGCTCGGTGTCAAGGATCTCGAACACACGCTGGCCGCTGGCCGACGCCCGCTGGGCGTTGGTGATGAGCATGCCGATGCTGCGAAACGGGAATGTGAGGATGGCCAGGTACAGGTAGAACTGCACGAACTGGCCGAGGGTGAGCGAGCCGTTGATGGTCATGGTGCCGCCCACGGCGATGACCACGGCCATACCCAGCACGGGCAGGAAGCCCATGAGCGACTGGTAGAAGCTCTGCAGGCGGGCGGCGTCCATGCTGCGCTCAAACGCGGCGCCCGCACGCACGGCGAAGCGGTCGGCCTGCGCGACCTCCTGACCGAACGCCTTCACCACCCGGATGCCACCGATGCTCTCCTCGGCGGTTTGGGTGACGTCGGCCTCCTTCTGCTGCACGTCAACCAGCACGGGATGCGACCTGCGGCTCGATCGCGTGGCCACCAGCACGAGGGCGGGCCCCATGAGCAGTGCCAGCGCCGTGAGCGGCACGTTGATGAACAGCAGGACGACGGTCACGACGACGAGCGTCAACACGTGCATGAAGAGGAAGATGAGGCCGTAGCCCAGGAAGAACCGGATGGTCTGCAGGTCGCTGGTGGCCCGCGACATCAGTTGCCCCACGGGCATACGGTCGAAGTAGCCGAACGAGAGGCGCTGAAGGTGCGCAAATACCTTGTCCCGCAGGTCGAACTCGACGGCGAGGCTTACGTGCCCCGCCATGATGCGGCGCATCAGCGCGAAAATGGCCCGGATCACGCCCACCACGAGCACGGCGATGACCAGAGGCATGAGGGCGTCCTCCTGCTGGCCATTCAGGACGTCGTCAATGACCCTGCGTGTGAGGTATGGCAGGGTGATCGTGCATGCCATCAATCCAACCGCGCCGAGCGCGGTGATGGCGACCGAGCCCTTGTACGGCCGGAGGAATGTGAGCAGCCTGACGAGCGTGCGCAGAGACGACCCCGATGGGTGGTGAGATGACGAGCGCCAGCCTCCTGGCCATTCCCAACTGTAGCGAGGGCACCGATTCACACCGGGTGGATCGGCTGGTGCAGTCATGTCGGGTTCCGGGCGTGCGCGTGCTCGACGTGCACTCCGACGCCGACCACAACCGCACGGTCATCACACTTGCCGGATCACCCCTTGCGCTCGTGGCTGCTGGCGTGGCGCTGGCAATCACATGTCGCGACCTGATTGACCTACGTGTGCAACGCGGGGTACATCCTCGCGTGGGGGCGCTTGACGTGCTGCCGTTCGTGGCGCTTCGTGATGTGGACATGCCGGTGGCGGTGGACGCCGCGCGACTGGCTGCCCGGCGCATTGGTGATGAGGTGGGGATTCCGGGCCTGCTGTACGGCCGCGCGGCGGGCGAGGGCCGCGAGCGCCCGGGCCGCCTGCGTGCTCGTGGCGCAGCCGCCCTGGCCGACGCCATGGCGCGGGGTGAGGTGATGGCCGACTTCGGTCCGTCGGCACCCCATCCATCGGCCGGGGTCACGCTGGTGGGTGCCCGCGGGCCCCTTATCGCCTGGAACATGTGGGTGCGGGACGGCACTGTGGATGACGCGCGGGCCATCGCCGCCGCCGTGCGGGAAGGGGCACCGGGGGGTGGGCTACCGGGTGTGCGGGCCCTCGGTCTCATGTGCCCACATCGCGGTCTGCCACAGGTCTCGATGAACATCGAGGACTTCCACAAGACGCCACTCGCGGTGGTCGTCGCACGAGTGCGTAGCGAGGCGACGGGCCGGGGCCGTATCATCGGGTCGTCAGAGCTCGTGGGGCTTGTGCCCCGTGATGCGCTCAAGGGGAGCACGCCGGCCTTGCTGGGGCTCCCACGTTTCCACCCCGCCCAGTTGGTCGAGGCACACGTCGGGGCGCGCCGCGCCCCCGCGATTCCGGAGGACTGAGAGATCGCCCCAAAGAAGCGCCGCAGGCCCAATGCAGGACCCCCGCCCGTCAAGAACGCGCGGTATGAGTCGAAGATTGACGCCGATGAGCACCCCAGCAAACGGGCGGACGGCCTGCCCAAGGGCGCACCCCGGCGCCCTGGCTTGAAGAGCGTGCTCATCCGCGCCGGTGTCGCCGGCGCCATTTTTCTGCTGTTCCTCATCTTCGTGAATAAAGACACGCTGATAGTGGCGTTGGGGTGGGCGGTGGGTGTGGCCCTCGCGATGATTCCGCTGGGAATGGTGCTTGACCGATTCAGCCACAAGATGGCCATGAAGCGCTGGATGAAGAAGACCGGGCGCGCGTAGTGCCGCCACGCGGAACCCGCGATGTGCTGCCCGCCGAGTCACGGGTACGCGAACGCATCGTGCGCGAGAGCACGGGTCTGATGGCTGCGTGTGGCTTTGGGCGTATCACCACGCCGACGTTTGAGGACACCGAGGTATTCGTGCGGGGGGTCGGCACGGCCACCGACATCGTGCGCAAGGAGATGTACACGTTCGATGACCGCAGCGGACGCAGCCTCACGCTGCGCCCCGAGGGCACCGCACCGGTGGCCCGCGCGTATGTGGAGAACGGCATGCACAAGCTGCCGCAGCCGGTCAAGCTCTGGTATCTGGCCCCAATGTTCCGGTACGAGGCGCCGCAGGCGGGGCGCTTTCGCGAGCACTGGCAGGTGGGGGCCGAGGCATTTGGCAGTGAGGATCCGCTGCTCGACGTGGAGATGATCGCTCTGCTCGCCGAGCTCTACATGCGCCTGGACGTGCCCGAGGTGCGGCTGCGCATCTCGTCAATGGGCGACCCGGACGGTCGTGACCCGTACCGCGAGCGCCTGATGGCCCACCTGGCGGCGCACGCGGATTCGCTGCCCAGAGATGCCCGTGAGCGCATGCACGAGAACCCGCTGCGCCTGTTCGACATGAAGGACGATGCGGTGCAGGCCGTTATGGCGGATGCCCCGCGCCTTGTGGACAACCTGACCGATGACGCACGCGAGCACTACACACGCGTGCTCGACGGCTTGCGCCTCTTGGGGATCCCCTTCGAGGAGGACCCCACGCTGGTGCGCGGCCTTGACTACTACACACGCACCGTGTTCGAGTTCACGTGCGACCGCCTCGGCGCGCAGAGCGGCATCGGTGGTGGCGGGCGGTACGACGGACTGGTGGCATCGCTGGGCGGGCCCGACGTGCCGGGCGTGGGGTTCGGCACCGGGGTGGAGCGCATCACCCTCGCCCTGGGCGAGGACGCCGTGAGCGGGTCCGTGGTGGATGCGTACCTGGCCATTCCCGACGCAGACATCCGCATGGAGCTGCTGCCCATGCTGCGGGATCTGCGCCGGGCGGGGTTGCGCGTGGAGGCCGGCACGGCCGGCAAGAGCCTGAAGGCAATGATGCGCCACGCCGCAGGGCTGGGTGCAGGCAACGTGATCATCATCGGACCGCGCGAGCACGCGGAGGGGGTTGCGACGGTGCGGGATATGGAGACCGGTGATCAGGTGGAAGTGCCCGTGGGCGACCTCGTGGCGCGTCTGGCCGGGGGTACCGCATGATCGGCGCGGCCCGTTACCGCACGCACTCCGCAGTGGGCGCCGCCAATGCGGTGGGGCAACAGGCCCGAGTGGCCGGCTGGGTGCACCGTCGACGCGACCACGGCGGCGTCATCTTCATTGACCTGCGTGACCGCAGCGGCATCCTGCAGTTGGTGTTTCACCCCGATACGGCCCCCGAGGCTCACGCGTCGGCGGAGCGCCTGCATCTTGAGGACGTCATCAGCGTGGCCGGCACGGTCATGGATCGGTCGGCCGGAACCGTGAATCCGCGCATCCCCACCGGGTCGGTGGAGCTGGCCGTGGCCCAGATCGAGCGCTTGGCGGAGACCGAGCCGGTGCCGTTCAGCGTGGAGGACGAGACCACCGAGCCATCGGAGGAACTGCGCCTCACCTATCGGTACATTGATATGCGTCGCCCGCGTCGCCTCGCCGCGCTTGAGTTGCGCGCCCGTGTGGCGCGCGCCATGCGCCGCGTACTTGACGACGAGGGCTTCCTCGAAGTTGAGACGCCGGTGCTGACCCGCAGTACGCCCGAGGGCGCGCGCGACTTCCTCGTGCCGTCGCGTCTGAGCCAGGGCGACTGGTACGCCCTGCCGCAGAGCCCGCAGTTGTTCAAGCAGTTGCTCATGGTCGGTGGCATCGAACGCTATTACCAAATCGCCCGCTGCTTCCGTGACGAGGATCTGCGCGCCGATCGTCAGCCCGAGTTCACGCAGCTCGACATCGAAGCCTCGTTCGTGGAGCCCAAGGACATCGAGGACCTCACCGAGCGGGTGCTGGTCGCATGCTTCGCTGAGGCGGGCATCGAGATCCCCACTCCGTTTCCGCGCATGGGCTATGCCGAGGCCATGCGCCGTTTCGGCACCGACCGCCCTGACCTGCGCTTCGGCATCGAGATTCAGGACTGGACCGAGGCTGCGGGCAAAACCGACTTCGCCGTGTTCAAGAGCGTGGTGGATGGCGGCGGCGTGGTGCGCGGCCTCGTGGTGCCGGGGGCGGGTGCGGGCATGTCGCGCAAGGACGGCGACGACCTCATGGCCCAGGCTCAGGCGCTCGGCGCCAAGGGTCTGGTGTGGGCCATCGTGCAGGACGACGGCACGCTGCGGTCACCAGTGGCCAAGTTCCTTGATGGGCTGGTCAGTGACTTCGCCGCAGCGTCTGGCGACCTCATCACCCTGGTGGCGGACATCGAGCAGGTGACATCGGACGTGCTCGGCACATTGCGGGCCCGGTTTGCCCAGCGCTGGGGCCTGATCCCCGAGGACACGTGGGCCCCGCTCTGGGTGGGGGACTTCCCGCTGGTGGGCTGGAACGCCGAGGAGCGGCGATGGGACTCACTGCACCACCCGTTTACTGCCCCGCACCCGGATGACATCGGCAAGTTGGCGGATGACCCCGGAAGCGTGCGCAGCCTGGCGTACGACGTGGTGTTGAACGGGCTGGAGATCGGTGGGGGATCCATCCGCATCCATGACCAAGAGGTGCAGTCGGCGGTGTTCGCGTGCATCGGCCTGAGCGCAGAGGAGGCCAACGACCGCTTCGGATTCCTACTGAAGGCCCTCCGTCTTGGCGCCCCGCCCCACGGTGGCCTCGCACTCGGTCTCGATCGCCTCGTGATGTTGCTGGCCGGTGAAAAGAGCATCCGCGACGTCATCGCGTTTCCCAAGACGGCCACGGGTGCCGACCCGCTCACGGGCGCGCCGACCCGCGTTGACGCCAGCCAGTTGAGGGCGCTCGCGGTCGGGTCAACTGCGCCGCCCCCGGAGGCGGCTGAGGCGCGCTAGTGTCGGCCGTGCCCGACCGTGTTTGCGATCGGTATTTGTTCCGGCCGTATCTCGTTACCCGGGTCATGGAGTCGGGGCCGCACCATGCGATGTCCCGCCCGAGACCCACCCTGTGTGAGCAGGTTCGGACCACACTCCGGAGCGGCACGGTGGGGCACATCCATCAACTTGCTACCTTCGGCTGATGCCCCCGTATCCGGCACAGGCAATGCGACACCTCGGCGCCCCGGTTGGCGCCGGCGGCCTCGCGCACCCACATGCGGTGGGACAGGCCGGTGCCGAGGCATGCGGTGACGTCGCGATCATTGAGATCGCGGTGGCGGATGGCCGCGTGATCGAAGCGGGTTTCCGCGTGCGGGGATGTGGCGCCACCACGGCTGCCGCATCCGTCGCCTGCGAGCGCCTAGCGGGTGCGCGGATGGACGACGCCATGCGCATCTCGGCGACATCGCTTGATGCCGACCTCGGCGGCCTGGGCCCGGAGCGCCGCCACGGAGTGGAGGTGGTGGCCGACGCGGTCACCGCCGCAATCGAGAATTGGTACACCCCCCGCCTGGGGACAGACCCCACCCCCCGCGTGGGGACAGACCCCACCCCTCGCCTGGGGACAGACCCCACCCCCCGCCTGGGGACAGACCCCGGCTGGGGTCTGTCCCCAATGGGGACGCGGGTGGCCGTTGCCATGAGCGGCGGGGTGGACAGCGCGGTTGCGGCGCTGCTCCTGACCGATATGGGGTATGAGGTGGTGGGCGTGACGATGCGCCTGTGGCACGACCCGTCCGCTCTGCGGGACGCGCGGTCGTGCTGTGCGCCCGAGACCGTGCGGCTTGCGCGGGAGACATGCGCCGCCATTGGGATTCCACATCTGGTTATTGATGCGTCGGAACGGTTCCGGGTGGAGGTGGTTGAGGAGTTCGTCGCGGGATATCGCGAGGGCCGGACCCCCAATCCCTGCATCACGTGCAACGGGGAGGTGCGCTTTCGCATCCTGTCCGAGGCGGCAGCGCTGGTGAATGCCAGCGGATTGGCCACGGGGCACTACGCCCGCGTTGACCGCACGGGCGGGGTGCCGGTGCTGGCCACGGCGGTGGACGGCACGAAGGATCAGAGCTACATGCTGGCTCGCCTGACCCCCGACGTGCTGGAGCGGTTGTTGCTTCCCCTCGGCGCGATGATGAAGGACGAGGTGCGGGCAATTGCGGCTGATCGTGGCCTGCCCGCGGCTGATGCCGTTGAGAGTCAGGACGTGTGTTTTGTTGGTGTCGGCGGATACGCGCCGTTCCTTGAGCGTCATGCCGGAATGACGCCCGAGGCGGGCGAGATCGTTGACGCGGCGGGCCAGGTCGTGGGCACACACGATGGCCACTGGCGGTACACCGTGGGTCAGCGCAAGGGGCTGGGCCTCGCCGCCGCCACGCCCCTCTACGTACTGGGCACTGATGCGGAGGCAAATCGAGTGGTGGTGGGCACCCGTGATGATTTGGCTGCTCGCATGATCGTTATTGACGACCTTGTCGTGCACGAGGTCACGGATCACACGCTCGATGTGCGGATACGGCATCATGGTCAGGCACTTCGGGGTCGCATCGTCCATACGGGCGGTGAGTCCGCGGATGTGCTGCTCGAGGATGCCGCCGAGGCGGTTGCCCCGGGGCAGACCGTGGCCCTCTACGACGGGGACCGTCTCGTTGCCGCAGGAACCATCACCCACGCTTCCGCGTGGGGGAATCGCACGGAGGAATAGATGGATTGGTCTGACGTCGCCAGCCTCGCGCTGGCCATCTTCCTGGTCCTCGCCGGACTCGGGCTCTTCTACATGTTCTTCCGTCTGGGGGGGCTCTTCGGGCAGTTGGATAGCTCGGTTGAGGAGATCACCGACGAGACCGTGCCGATCCTGACGCGCGTGCAGGTGACCGTTGACGAGGTCAACGCCCAGCTCGGTCACGTGGACGAGATCATGACCAGCGCCGTCAACGCCACCAAGAGTGCGGAGCAGGCCGCCAGCACGGTGTCGAAGGCCGTCACGTCGCCCGCCCGTGCATTCACAGGTCTCACCAGCTCGGCCAGTGAGGCACTGCGCTCGTTCAGGGCACGCCGTGCATCGGACACGCCCTCGAAGGGTGGCCCCGTCAAGCACGAGAGCCCCTACTAATAATGAAGGGCCTCATCGTCGCGGTGGGCCTCGCGGTTGCCTGGCTCACGCGTCGCGAGCGCAACCCGGCCCGCTGGCCGGCGCTCGTGGTGGCGCAGGCCGAGGGCATCGCCCGAGACACCCGCGAAGCGCTGCGTGACGGCGCCCACGCCGGCGCGCGTGCCGAGGCCGCATTTGACGACGAGTTAGCAGCGGTCCGTACCGACGCGCGTCGCTGGTCGCCCCGCTAAATTGCCCGCCGTGACCACTGCTGAGATCCGTGAGGGCTTCCTCCGCTACTTCGAGGGGGAGGGGCATCTGCGGATCCCCTCCGCATCGCTCGTCCCCTTCGAGGACGACCCATCCGTGCTGCTCACCATCGCCGGGATGCAGCCTCTCAAGTCGTACTTCCTCGGTACGGCGGAGCCGCCCGCCACGCGTATGACCAGCGCTCAGAAGTGCTTCCGCACGCTCGACATTGACCAGGTGGGACGTACCGGGCGTCACCTCACCTTCTTCGAGATGCTCGGCAACTTCTCGATTGGCGACTACTTCAAGGATGACGCCATCCGGTTCGGCTTCGCGCTGAGCACCGAGGTTCTCGGGTTCGATCCCGAGCAGATTTGGATCACTGTCTTTGAGGGAATGGACGGTGTGCCGGCCGACGACGAAGCCTTGGAGCGGTGGGTCGAGTTGGGTATTCCTCGCGACCGCATTCAACGCCTGGGCGAGGCCGACAACTTCTGGAAGGCGGGCCCCACCGGCCCGTGTGGTCCCAACACCGAGCTGTACCTCGACCGTGGTCCCGACTTCGGCCCGGAGGGCGGCCCCGCCACCGGCACCGACCGTTTTCTCGAGTTCTGGAATCTGGTCTTCATGCAGTACGACCGTGCCGAGGATGGAACGCTCACCACCCTGCCAGCCAAGAACATTGACACGGGCGCCGGCCTGGAGCGCCTGGCGGCGATCCTGCAGAACACGACGACGGTGTTCGAGACCGATGGCTTCCGGCCGCTCATCGCCTGGGCCGAGCAGGCATCGGGACGCGCCTACGGCGCCGACCCGCGGGTGGATCGCGCCATGCGCGTGATCGCCGATCACGGCCGCGCCATGACCTTCCTGTCCGCCGACGGGGTGCGTCCCGGCAATGAGGCCCGCGATTACATTCTGCGCCGCATCATTCGCCGCGCGGTCAGTGAGGCCACGTACCTCGGCCTGCAGCCAGCTGACGTTGTGGGCTTGGTTGAGGTGGTGTCAGACGGTTACGGCGATGCCTACCCCGAGATCGCCGCCGAGCGCTCCGAGGTCGAGGACGTCATCGGCGCTGAGGCCGAGCAGTTCGCGCGCACTCTCGAGCAGGGAACCCGCCTCTTGGCCCAGGTGCTCGACCGTTCGCGCACTGCGGGCATCATCACCGGCGATGATGCCTTTCGGCTGCACGACACCTTTGGCTTCCCCTTCGACTTAACGGCCGACGCGGCCGCGGAGCATGGGCTTGAGGTGGATGAGGCGGGATTTGACGAACTGATGACCGGGCAACGTGACCGCGCCCGCGCGGCGGGCCGCCAGGCCGGCGGCGCCGATCGATCCCGCGCCGAGGCCATGGCCCAGCGCACGCAGGCCACCGAGTTCGTGGGCTACGACGGCCTCCAGGTGGTCACACGCATACGCGCCATCGAGATGCTGGATGGCGGCGAGGCGCTGGCGAAGTTGGAGCAGTCGCCGTTCTACGCGGCAGGTGGTGGCCAGGTGAGCGACTCAGGCGTTATCACTGGCAACGCGGGTACCGCTGAGGTGCTCGACGTTCTGCGTCTGGGCGACGATCAGGTGCTGCGTCTGAAGGTGACGGGCGATCTTCCCGAGGGTGCAGAGGTGACCGCCCGTGTGGACGCGGCCCGTCGCCATGCCACCCAAGCCAACCACACCGCGACGCACGTGCTCAATTGGGCGCTTCGGAGTGCCCTGGGCGACGGCGTCCGCCAAGCGGGCTCGTACGTGGGTCCCGACAAGCTGCGGTTTGACTTCTCACACCGCGGCAAGATCGATCCCGATGTGCTGCTGCAGATCGAGCACGACATCAACGACCGCGTCTCAGCCGACGAGCCGGTTGTGGTCGAGGTAATGCCCCGTGCCGACGCCGACGCGTTGGGGGCCATCGGATTGTTCGAGGAGAAGTACGGGGAGCACGTGCGCGTGGTGCAGGCCGGCGCCTTCTCGAAGGAACTGTGTGGTGGCACGCACGTGTCGCGCACGGGTGAGATCGGGCCGTTGGTGATCGTTTCGGAGGGCAGCACCGGCGCCGCCACTCGGCGTATCGAGGCCGTCACCGGTCGTGCCGCGCTCGATCACATGCGCGACCGCGCCACCGCACTCGCGGTCGAGGTTGCCGCGCGCGACGCGCGCATCACACATCTGGAGCGTGAGCTGAAGAAGGCCCGCTCTGGTCGTGTGGACATCGCAGCGCTGGCGGCGGGCGCCGATGTCGTTGGTGCCGTCACCATCTTGGCCGTCGAGGTTGAGGCCTCGGACATGGACGAGTTGCTGTCCATCACCGACCGTGTGACGCAGTCGGTGGGCACGGGCGCGGCCATCGTGTTGGGTGCGGTTGCCGATGGGAAGGCACTACTCGTGGCCATGTTCGACGATGTCGCCACCGGCGCTGGCATGTCTGCTGCGGATCTCATGCGCGAGGTCGCCCCGATCGTGGGCGGCGGTGGCGGTGGCAAGCCCGGTATGGCCCGCGCAGGGGGCAAGGACCCGTCAAAGATGGCGGAGGCCATGGCCCGCGCAAACGAGGTGCTGAGGTTGGCGGCCGGGTGAAGGCCCTTGCCCTCGACCTCGGGCGCGAGCGCACCGGGATCGCGGTGAGTGACCCCACGGGCACAGTCGTGCGGCCACTCGCGGTCATCCGCCGTATTGACACGCCCGAGGGCACCGCCGCGCTGCATGCCGTGTTGGCCCAAGAGGCACCCGAGGTCATCGTCATCGGCGAGCCGCTGCTCATGTCCGGCGTGGCTGGGGAGCAGGCACACCACGCCCGGTCGTTCGCGGGTCGCCTGCGCACACGGGTTGAGGCCCGGGTGGTGCTCTCGGACGAGCGGCTGTCCACCACCGAGGCCGAGCGCCTGCGTCGTGATGGGGCAGCCCAGGCCGAACTGGACAGCGTGGCCGCCTGTGTCATCCTCGATTCATGGTTGAGAGCACAAGCGGGGGCGGCATGAGCACCGGCAGCCCCCCGGGCAGGCGTCGTCGCCCCGAGCGTGCAACCAGCGGCGGCAAGGCCGTGGTGATTGGCGTGCTGGTCGGGGTGTTGGTGCTTGTGGCCATCGCCGCCGGGGTACTGATGACCCGCGGCGGGGACACGCCCACCACCACCACCCCCATCCCCACGACCGTGGACGTGCTGCTCGTCGAGGGCCAGCGACGCACGGAATACGCCGCCGTTGTGCAGCAGAAGACGGGCATCCTGGCTGCGGCGTACCTGAGTGCCACCAATGCATCGACGGTGGGCCAGCAGATGGCCGGCACGAAGGTGCCCACCTCGCTCGAAGGCTTTCTGTTTCCGGCGACGTACCCGGTTGACCCGAAGAAGCCGGTGAGCGACCTCGTGGACTATCAGTTGCGCGTGTACGGCCAGCAGACCGCGCGTGTCAACTACGCGTACGCCAAGAAACGCAACCTCACCAAGTACGACGTGCTCATTCTTGCGAGCATTATCGAGCGTGAGGCAAGCAACCCGAAGGATCGCCGCCTGATCGCCGGGGTCTTCTACAACCGTTTGAAACTCGGTATGCGTCTGGACGCCGACCCCACGGTGAGCTATGCGTTGGGCTCGTGGACGAAGGAACTGACCAAGTCCGCCCTGGGGATCAACTCGCCCTACAACACCCGCAGGTTTGCCGGGTTGCCGCCCGGGCCCATCTGCAACCCCGGATTCGACTCCATCGACGCCGCAGCCAATCCCACGCCCACGAAGAACCTGTACTTCGTGGCGAGCCCCAGCGGCAAGGTGTTCTACTCGCTCAATGACGCAGCGCACCAGCAGGCGATCGCCCGGGCGAAGGCAAACGGTTGAGCATGGACTCCCCGTGGCCCACCTCCAGCACGCGGTTCGCCGGGGTCATCGGCTGGCCGGTTGGCCACTCGCTTTCGCCGCGCATGCACAACGCGGCATTTCGGGCGTTGGGTCTCGACTGGGCGTATCTGGCGTTTCCCATTGATCCCGACCACGTGGTACAGGCGGTGCGCGGGCTCTTTCGCGTGGGCTGCTCGGGACTCAACGTCACCATCCCGCACAAGCAGGCCGTCATCGAGTGCTGTTCGGCGGTCACGCCGGCGGTTGAGGCGATCGGGGCTGCCAACACCCTCATTCCGGATGGCGACGGCGGCATGACCGGTGACAACACCGACGCCGAGGGATTCCTGCGGGCGCTCGACGAGTCTGCGCCCATTGACCTGGACGGGGCCGAGGTGCTGCTGATCGGTGCTGGGGGCGCGGCGAAGGCCGTGGCCTTCGCGCTGAAGGGTCGTGGCGCCCGCCTGCGCGTCGCAAACCGTTCAGAGGAGAAGTGCGCGGCGCTGGGCGAGCCCGTTGCATTCACCCGCGAGGCGATGGAGCAGGCGGCATCCACCGCAGTCCTCGTCGTCAATGCAACGAGCCTCGGCATGGGCAGCGATGCGGTGCCCGCGGACTTGCCGCTTGACGCGCTCGGCCCCGGATCCGTGGCGTACGACCTCGTGTATCGCGCGGGGCGCACGCCGTGGCTGGCCGCCGCCGCCGCGAACGGTGCGCGCACCGTCGATGGCCTTGGGATGCTGTTACATCAGGGCGCCGCCGCATTCCGCCAGTGGACGGGCGTCGAGCCTCCGCTCGATGCCATGCGCGCAGGGCTCGCTGCCCCCGCCGGGTAAGACCGGACCGTCCGGCGCGCGACCTACCCTCATGGGTCTGACGCGCTTTCTTCACACCGCTGACTGGCACCTCGGGATGACCCGGCGATTTCTGCCGCCCGAGGCTCAGGCGCGCTACTCCGGGGACCGCATTGACGCCGTGGCCCAGATCGCGCGCATGGCGGATGAGGTGGACGCGCAGTTCGTGCTGGTGTGCGGCGACGTGTTCGACTCGAACCACGTGGATCGCCAAGTCGTGGCCCGCGCCGCCAGCGCTCTGGCGCAGTTCACGGTGCCGGTGCTGATCCTGCCGGGCAATCACGATCCCCTCGATGCGGCCTCGGTATATCGCGCGCCGGTATTCGTCGACCGTCTCCCTGCGAGCGTCACGGTGATCGAGGATTCGACGCCCATCCTCATCGGTGATGTCGAGGTGGTCGGTGCCCCGTGGAATGCCAAGCGTCCAGGGCTCGATCCGTCGGCCTCCGTGGTTGCGGGGCTCGGGCCAGCGGGCTCGCTACGCGTGCTCGCAGCGCACGGCGTGGTGGATGTCATGTCTCCCGATACCCAGGACCCGTCGGTCATCGCCATGAGCGGACTGCGCACGGCACTCGACGCGGGTCTCCTGGCGTACGTGGCCCTCGGCGACCGCCATTCCACCACCGAGGTGGGCGGTGACCCCCGCGTCTGGTACCCAGGCACTCCGGTGGCCACCGACCACGGTGAGCTCGATCCCGGCAACGTCCTCATCGTTTCGATTGACAAAACGGGTGTCGGGGTCGAGCCGCGCTCGGTGGGCCAGTGGTCGTTCCGCCGCGTCGAGGCCCGACTGGACGGCGTGGATGACGTCGCTCGGCTCGATGCCGAGTTGGCGGCCATTCCCAACAAGGATCGTACGGTCGTGCGGCTGTCGCTGGTTGGTGCGCTCGGCATGAGCGAGGACGCCGAGTTGCACCGCGCCCTCGACGACCATAGGGATGTGTTCGCCAGTCTCACCACCTCTGACGGGCGCAGTGATCTGGCGGTGTTCGTGGAGGAGAGCGATCTGCAACACCTGGGCCTGCAGGGGTACGCGCACGCGGCCGCGGCCGAGATCGCCGAGGCCGCCTCGACACCTGGACCCGACCAGCGGGCCGCGCGTGATGCGCTGCGCCTGCTCTACCGGCTGACGCGCGGCGCGGCATGAGGATCCACCGCATCTCCCTTCGCGACTTCCGGGGGGTTAAATCGGCGGACGTGGAGTTCGCACTCGATGGCATCACGATCGTGCAGGGGCCAAACGAGGTGGGTAAGTCGAGCCTGGCCGATGCCCTGGACATGCTGCTGACCGACCCCGACTCGTCCAACAAGTCGCGCGTAAAGGCGGCGAAGCCGGTCAATCGTGATGTCGGCCCGTGGGTGCAGGCCGACATCGAGACGGGCCCCTACCGCATGACGTACACGAAGCGGTGGGTGAAGGGCACGGTGACCGAGTTGACGGTGCACGCACCGGTCGCCGAGCAGATGAGTGGTCGTACCGCGCACGACCGCGTAACGGCGATTCTGGGCGAGACGATGGATGTGGCGTTGTTCGGGGCCCTGCGCCACCTGCAGGGCTTCCCACTTGGACAGGCCGATCTGGGCGACAGCGAGTCGCTCACCCGGGCGCTCAACGCCGCCGCGGGCGCGGGCACCGACGCAGCGGAGTCCGGTGGTGCGCTCATTGATGCCGTCGAGGCTGAGCGCCTCATCTGGGGTACGCCCACGGGTGACCCCAACCGGGCCATGAAGGATCTGCGGGCCGCGGCTGACGAGACCGACGCGCAGTGGGAACAGGCCAAGGTCGCGATGCACGAGCTGGATGCCCGCGTGGATGCGCACCGCAGGCTGGCCGTTGACATCGAGCAGAACGAGGCGCGGGAATCCGAACTGCGTGACAGCGTCGTGCGCATTGACGCCGAGTTGCAGACGCTCATCGCCTCGGAGACGGCGTTCGCCGGGATGGAACTGGCGGCCGAGAAGGCGCTCGGATCGGGGAGGGACGCCGAGGTCACCGCCGCCGCGCGCAGGGCGCTCATCGCGACGGTCGAGGTTGCCGGGGGCGAAGTGACCCAACTGTGTGAAGAGGGCGAGCGGGTGGCGGCACGTCAACATCAGAGCCTCGGGCATCGCACGGATGCCGCCGCGCACCTCATCGCCGCGATTAGGGCCCGGGGGCATGCCGACGATGCCTTCGCCGTTGCGGCAGATGACGCCCAGCACCAGCACGATGTGTTCGACCTGCGCTCCCTGCGAGATCGTGCCAAGGTCGTGGCTGACGCTGAGCAGCAGATCGCGACCGCCGAGGTATTCCTCGGCTCGTGCACGATCGGCGACGACCTCCTCGATCGCATCGAGCACGCAGTGGTTGCCGATGCCGGCGCCCGGGGACGGCTCCAGGGGGCCGGTGCGCGCCTGCGTGTGACGGCCGAGGCGTCCATCAGGGTTGAGGGTGGAGGCGAAATCCACGATCTCAAGGGCGGCGAGCAGGTGGAGGTGGCCCTTGGCGCCGGTGAGGATCTGCTGCTGGTGGGTCTCGCGCGCGTGTCCGTGGAGGGCGCCGGGGATGGCGCCCTCGCAGATGCCGCACGCACACATCAGGCGCTTGATGCGCTGCTGCGCCAGGCCGGGGTGCCCGAGGGCGGTGATGCCTCCGTCGCCCGTACCCGAGATCGCCAGCGGCGCGAGCACGAGGCTCGATCGGCCGCCGCTCACGAGGCCCGCTCGGTGGCGCTCAAGGACCTGACCCCCAACGAGATGGGCGACAAGATCGCTCGTGCCGAGGCGCGGGTTGTCGAGTACCGAGCGGCCCGGGGCACGGATACCCCTAAGCCGACAGATGCCAAGGCGGCGATCGCAGCCCGCGCGTTGGCCGAGGACGCCCGTGATGGTGCGGTGCGCGACGAGGATGCCGCGCGCCAGGCGCACACGCGTGCCGACGACACCGTTCGCGCGCTGGAGGGGGATGCCCGGGAGCGCAGCGGGCGCAGCGAAGCTGTGACAGAGAGGCTGGCGTCGGCTCGCGACGATCTCGAGGTTGCCCGCGCGGCACGGCCTGATACCGAGGTGGATGCCGCGGTCCTCGGGGCAGGTAGTGCGGCCGCGGATGCCCTCGCGGCCCTCGAAGCACAGCGCGAGGCCCTGGCTGACGCGGATGCGGAGTCAACGCGTATTCGCCGCACCAACGCGCGCGAGGCCGTTGACCGGCTGGTGCGGGAGCGCACGGACATGCAGATGGACGCCGCGCGACGAGAGGGTGAGATCGCCCGAAGCGGAGACGAGGGGTTGGCAGATTGCGAAGCCCTCGCGCGCGAACGGGCCGAGGACGCGGCGGTGAAACGCGATGTGGCAGAGGGCCGCGCCGCTGCCGCCGACCTGCTCGCACGCACGATGGAGCGCCACCGCGATGTGGCCCGTCGCTCGTACGTCGCTCCGTTCCGTGCTGCTGTGGAGCGGTTTGGGCGCCTGGTGTTCGGGGCCGGGGTGCAGGTGGAGGTGGACCACGCCACGCTGCAGGTGGTCAGTCGCACCCATCACGGGGTCACCGTCCCCGCAGATGCGCTGTCGGGCGGGGCGCGCGAGCAACTGGCCGTCATCGGCCGTCTGGCCGCCGCGTCGCTGGTGGCGCCGGGCGCCGATGGGGGCGCTCCGGTCATCTTTGACGATGCCCTCGGCTATTCGGATCCGAGCAGGCTGGAGGGATTGGGCGCTGCCCTTGCCGAGGCCGCAAAGGGGTGCCAGGTGATCGTGCTCACCTGCACGCCCGATCGCTACGCCTCAATCGGATCGGCACGGGTGGTGCGGCTTGAACCGGGCATGGCCGAGGAGTGAGCCCGCCCCCGGCCTTTCGGGGTCTGGGCGACATCATCGTGACCGCCCGCCCATTTGACGAGTACCTGGCCATGTTCGACCTTGCGGTGGCCGATGTGACCGTCGGCGCGATCCTCGACTGTCCGGCGGGTGCGAGTGGCTTTGCAGCGGGAGTACGCGCGATGGGCGGCGACGTGACCGCGGTGGACCCCGCCTATTGCGTGCCGCACGACGACCTGGTGGCGCAGGCACGGCGCGACACGGCCTTCGGCAACGACTACGTGGCGTCGAACCCGCACGTGTATGCGTGGGACTTCTTCCGCGATCTTGACGACCACCTGTCCCGGCGTATGGCCGCCGTGGACGCCTTTGACCGCGACCGCCGCCAGAACCCGGATCAGTACGTGCCGGCGCAGTTGCCAGAACTGCCATTTGCCGATAACGAGTTCGGCCTCGTCGTGTCGTCGCATCTGCTGTTCGTGTATCCCGACCACTTCGATCGTTCGGCGCACGCGGCCGGGGCGCTGGAGTTGAGCCGCGTCGCATCGGGAGAGGCGCGAATATTCCCACTGGTTGACACCACCATGGTGCGGTGGCCACACCTTGACGAGCTGCGTCGCGATCTCGCCGCCGCAGGCCACGCGAGCGAGATCCGCCGCGTTCCCTATGAGTTCATTCGAGGGGGCGATGCGATGCTGGTGATCGACGGTTTACGGGCCACCACGCACTGACCCGATCTACGATCCGGTCATGTCCGAAAATTCGAACACACAGCACATCGGCATCATCGTGGTCGACCACGGAAGCCGTCGTGCCGAGAGCAATGCCATGCTCGAGGATCTCGTGCGCGGCCCCATCGCCGAGACGCTTGCATACGACATCGTGGAGCCGGCCCACATGGAGTTGGCCGAGCCATCAATCGCCACGGCATTTGACGTCTGCGTCGCCCGTGGGGCAACCACGGTGGTCATCCAGCCGTACTTCCTGCTGCCGGGAAGGCACTGGAATGTGGACATTCCCGAACTGACTCAGGCGGCCGCGGCCCGCCACCCGGGTGTTACGTACTTGGTCGCGGCACCATTCGGTCAGCACCCGCTCATGGCCGATGTGGTGAGTGCTCGTCTCGAGTACTGCCTCGCGCATGTGCGAGGAGAGGTGCCCGAGTGCGAGGCCTGCGCGGGCACGGGCGTATGTCGTATGCGTGCGGCTGACCTCGTGGAGCCCACCGCCTGGGCATAGTGCACGCGGGCGGTGGGCTCGACACGCGGAACTACTTCTTCTTCGGAGCAGCCTTCTTGGGAGCGGCCGTCTTGGGAGCAGCCTTCTTGGGAGCGGCCTTCGCCACGTCCTTCTTTACCGCCGCCGTCACCTTCTTGACGTCCTTCTTGACCGCCGTCGTGACCTTCTTGACGTCCTTCTTTACCGCCGTCGTGACCTTCTTGACGTCCTTCTTTACCGCCGTCGTGACCTTCTTGACGTCCTTCTTTACTGCCGTCGTGACCTTGCGTTTTGCCACCTTGCCCGAGTTGGCCGCGGCCTTCAGCGGAGCACCCGGGGTGAACTTGACGGCCGTGCGGGCGGGGATCTTCACCTTCTGCGTGGGGTTGCGTGGGTTGACACCCATGCGAGCGGCGCGCTTGGAGGTGGAGAAGGTTCCGAAGCCGAGGAACGCCACGCGCTCGCCCTTGGCGATGCTCGCGGTCAGAAGGGCGAGAAACTCGTCCGTGACCTTCTGGGCCTGAACGCCCGTCAAGTCGGCGCGCGAGGCCAACTCCTTCGCGAACTCACTCTTGTTCATGTGTACCCCTTGTTACCGGTGTGTGAAAGGTTTTTGGACCCTACCAGCGTTTCTCCCCCGGGCCCGGTGCAGGTTCCCACTGTTCATCTGGCGAAACGGCATCCGAACCAATTGATTCGGAGACTTCGTGAGACAACGCCCGCTCGCCGCCCAGGCACAGATGAGCATGGCCTACCCCGATCTGGTGCCAGGGGAGATGGTGCGCTGGTCGTCTCGCGGCGCCTGGCACTTCGGGGTGCTGGTGGGACTCGACGCCTCGGATGCTGTGGTGCGCACCCGCGATGATCGTCGTCGCGAGCGCGTGCTGGCATCGGCGGTTCAGCCGTGGCCACCCGTGGCTTAGGCGAACCCCGCCGCCGGGCCGTCCAGCACGAGCAGCGCGCGTGAGCGTTCCACCCGCCCCGCCGGAATGGACACATCACCGGCCTCCAGCCGCGGCACCATCGGTGCCTTGTCCGCACCGTTGAGCAGCCACACCACTTGCCGAGCCGCGTTGATGGTGGGATAGGTAAGCGTCACCCGGCGGTGCCCATTGAACGCCGCAGCCGTGGCGGCCACGGCAACGTCCCTGATGTCGAGCACGGGGTCTCCGGGGGCCAGCGACGCGGTGTGGCCATCGTCGCCCAGCCCGAGGTGCACCACATCAATGGGGCCACCCAGCCCGTCCACGATCGGGGCGTAGGCACGCGCGGCCACATCAGCGTCGGCTCCGCCGCAGGGCATGGCGTGCAGATGTGCCGCCGCCGCCCGTGTTCCTGCGAGGCAGCGGGCGAGATGGGTGAGATTGCGCGCCTCGTCGCCATCAGGAGCCATGCGCTCGTCAACCTGCAAAATGTCCACCGCCGCCCAGTCAAGATCCATGTCGCCGAGGTCGGCCAACATGAGCCATGGGCTGGTGCCGCCGGACACCGCGAGCGACGCCCGTCCGCGCAGTGAGAGCGCCCCCCGCAGGTCTGCGGCAATCCGCTCGGCTGCGGCGTGTGCGGCGGAGCGGGCATCTGGCAGCACCATGCGTTCCATCAGGGGGGCAGCGTAGTCTGACCCCCATGCGAAACCCTCAAGGGTCAACCGCGACGTAAGGGGAATACGCGATGCGCATTGGGATGGTGGGGCTCGGGCGGATGGGTGCGAACATGAGCGTTCGCCTCATCGGCGCGGGGCACGAGGTTGTGGGGTACGACCGTGACGCCGCGGCAGTGAGTGCGCTGGGGCAGAAGGGCGTCCAGACGGCAACCGACTCCGCCGACCTGGTATCCCAACTTGAGGCGCCCCGCGCGGTGTGGTTCATGCTGCCGGCGGCGGTCACCACCGCGGCCATCATGGAGATGGCTGATCTTCTGGAGCCCGGTGACGTCATCGTTGACGGTGGCAATAGCCACTACCCCGACGACATCGCCCGCGCGAAGGCGCTGGAGGCGCGGGGCATTCACTACGTGGATGCCGGCGTGAGCGGTGGGGTGTGGGGGCTCGAGCGTGGCTACTGCCTCATGGTGGGCGGCACCGACGAGGCCGTGACCACGCTCACGCCGGTGCTCAAGGCCCTGGCCCCCGGGGTTGATACCGCACCCCGCACGCCCGGTCGCACCGGTGACCCGTCACCGGCCGAGGAGGGGTGGCTGCACTGCGGTCCCGCGGGCGCCGGCCACTTCGTGAAGATGGTCCACAACGGTATCGAGTACGGAATGATGGCGTCATTTGCCGAGGGCCTGAACATCCTGCACCACGCGAATGAGGGTTCGCGCGAGCGCACGGCCGATGCCGAGACGGCTCCCTTGGGCGATCCTGATCTGTACCGCTACGACCTCGACCTCGCGTCGGTCACCGAGGTGTGGCGCCGTGGCAGCGTCGTGGGATCGTGGCTACTGGATCTCACCGCGCAGGAGTTCGCCCGCGACCCCGGCTTGGATGCCTTCAGCGGTCACGTGGCCGACTCGGGCGAGGGGCGTTGGACCATGCAGGCGGCAATTGACACCGGTGTCCCCGCGCCGGTGCTCGCAACCGCGTTGTTCTCGCGCTTCGCGAGCCGCGGAAATGACGACTACGCCAACAAGGTCCTGGCGGCGATGCGCCTGGGCTTCGGTGGCCACCTGGAGCACGGGTCGTGAGCGCGAAGGCCGACTGCCTCGTGCTTTTTGGGGCCACTGGCGATCTGGCGTACAAGAAGTTGTACCCGGCGCTCCATGCACTGCAACAGCGCGGCAAACTCGACATCCCCATCGTGGGCATCGCCCGCGAGGGCTGGACCCTGGCGAAACTGCGCGACCGTATCCGCGCCTCGCTCACCGCCTCGGGCGTGCCCGACGAGGACGAGGCGGCCAGCGCGCTCTTGCACAACATCAGGTACGTGCATGGGGAGTACAACGACCCCGCCACGTTCACGCTCCTTGCCGAGGCGGTGAAGGACGTACGGATGTCCGTCTTCTATCTCGCCATCCCACCGGCGCTGTTTGGCGAGGTGGCGGCCGGGCTTGCGCATCACGACCTCACTGCAACTGCACGCGTGGTGGTTGAGAAGCCGCTTGGACGTGACCTCCAGTCGGCAGAGGAACTCAACCGTGCTCTGGCTGCAGAACTGCACGAGGATCAGATCTTCCGCATCGATCACTTCCTCGGCTATGAGCAGGTGCAGAACATCCTGGTCGCGCGTTTCGGCAATACCATTCTCGAGCCCATCTGGAACCGGCGATATGTGCGCCGCGTACACATCGAGATGAGCGAGTCGTTCGGCGTCGAGGGCCGCGGGTCGTTTTATGAGACCGTCGGTTGTCTGCGCGACGTGGTGCAGAACCACCTTCTGCAGTTGGTGTGCATGCTGGCCATGGAGCCACCCATCTCGATGGACGCCACGGCAATCACGGAGGAGAAGATCAAAGTGCTGCGCGCCATCAGGCCGCTCACGCCGAATGACCTCGTGCGCGGCCAGTACGACGGCTACCGCAAAGAGCCCGGGGTTGACCCCGCGAGCGACGTGGAGACCTACTGCGCGCTGCAGTTCGAGATCGACTCATGGCGATGGGCGGGCGTACCGTTCACCATTCGCGCGGGTAAGGCGATGTCACGCACCGTCACCGAAGCCGTGGTTGAGTATGTGCAGCCGCCGCGCCAGTTGTTCGAGGAGGCCGACGGCGTGATCGAACCCAATCGCATGCGTTTCCGGATGAAGCCCGACGACCTCATTCAGTTGAGCATGCAGGTGAAACAACCGGGAGATCGGGTGCTGATGGAGACGGTTGACCTCTCAGTGCACTATGCCGAGCAACTGGGACAGGCCGGCCCCGCGGCCTACGAGCGCCTCCTTGGCGATGCCATCGTGGGCGAGCGTCGCCTGTTCGCGCGCGGGGACATGGTGGAGGAAGCGTGGCGTGTGGTGCAGCCGCTGCTCGACTCTCCGCCACCCGTGGAGCCCTACTTCCAGGGCACGATGGGACCGCCCGGCGCACAGCGCGTGCTGCCACCCGATCTGACCGAGATGCTGAGCGAACCGCGGGTGATTCCCTCATGAGCACGGCGATCGGTATTGACGTGGGCGGCAGCGGCATCAAGGCCGCGTTGGTCAATCTGGACACCGGCGCGTTCATCGGCGAGCGCGTGCGAGTGGACACCCCGCAGCCGGCCACGCCCGAGGCCGTTGTGCTGGCCACGGCCGAACTCATCCGACCCTTCGCCCACACGGGACCCATCGGCATCGGGTTTCCATCACCCATCGTGGGTGGTGTCGCCACCACGGCGAACAACATTGACCCGCAGTGGGTGGGCGCACGCGCCGACGACCTGTTCGCGGCGGGGCTCGGAACCCCGGTGACAGTCATCAATGACGCCGACGCCGCCGGTATCGGTGAGTCGCGCTTCGGCGCCGCGCACGATGTGCCCGGCGTGGTCATTCTGCTCACGCTCGGCACCGGCATCGGGTCGGCGATCATCCATGACGGCGTGCTGGTGCCCAACACCGAGCTGGGACACCTTCAAGTGCGGGGGAAGGACGCCGAGCGTCGTGCGGCCGCATCGGTACGCGAGCACAAGGGTCTGTCGTGGCATGAGTGGGCCAAGGATCTGTCTGAGGTCATCTGCGCGATTGACCGGCTGTTCTGGCCGGATCTCGTACTGCTGGGTGGCGGTGTCTCGCGGAAGGCCGACAAATTCGTGCCCCTGCTCGACGTGCGGCCGCCGGTGCGGACCGCCACGCTGCTGAACGCAGCAGGCATCGTCGGCGCCGCCACGGCGGCTGCAGCCCGCGCATGATCACCACGCGTGTCCCCGGGGGGATTCGCGTGGTCATGCAGACCGATCACCAGTCGCAGTGCGGGCTCATCGCGGCGCGGTGGGGAAACCGCGACTTTCCGCGGATGGAGCCATGGGAACCTGTCCTGTGTGCCGCTGAGTGGCACGACGAGGGCTGGCGCCAGTGGGAGCGCACCCCCGGAATCATGGACGACGGCACGCCGCGTGGGTTTGCGCAGATGGATCTGGAGGACCACGTGGCCATTCACCGGCGCAGCATCGCGGCGGCGCGTAATCGTGAACCTGTCGCCGCGATGCTGGTGGGCATGCACTGCGTCGGGCTGCTGCAGCGCCGTCTGGGGCTCCACGGGCAGGTGCCCGACAGTCCTGCGCTCCCCGCTTCTGCGCGCGCGCTCATTGATGAAGAGCGTGTGGTGCGGGCAGCACGCACGGCGAAGATGGGCGATCAGCGTGAGGCCGAGGAGTGGACATGGGCCGCGTATCGGGTGCTCCAGGCGATTGACCTTGTCAGCCTTTACCTCACGTGGCGGGGGCTCGCGCACGGCGAGGCGTGGACGCTGCGTCAGGTACCCCGGGCCGGAACCGGCTCCGAGGGCGCTGACATCGCGGTCACCCCGGTGGACCACGTGACCTGTGCGCTCGACCCCTGGCCATTCGCCGATGCCAAGGTGGATGCGCCCGTGCTGGGGCGCATCATCCCCAACCGCGCGTATTCAACTGCCGACGACCTTGGCACGGCTATTCGCCACGCCACGCCTGCTGCCGCGCCGTTTCGCATCGTGCCCGCGACGGGGCAATGACGACCGTCGCTCCGCCACGTGGACTTTGATCCGCGCGACGGAGCGGGGAGCGGCTACGCCCCGAGTTCGTACTTGAAGCTGATCAGCAGGCGCACGCGGAAGCGATCCACGGTGCCGTCCTTGATCGTGAGGTCCTGCTTCACGACCTCAGCCACGCGCAGGTCGCGCAGACTGGCGGATGCGGTCGTAACGGCGAGCGTGGCGGCGGCCTCCCACGAGTCGGCGCTGCTGCCCACGATCTCGATGACCTTGTAGACACTGTCAGTGGACATGTTGGTTCTCCCGGTGGGACGTCCGCGCGCGGCGGCTCACCATGATTGTGGCGGTCCGACCGCCCTCCCTGCAACCGCCAGGGGGATATTGATGGTGCCTTCGTCTCGGAGCCGGGCGATATTGACCTCGGCGCGCGCGATCAGATCGGGGTCGGCGGGCATGACCACCTGACCCCGTTCGGCGGTGCCGATGCGTACCCAGCGGTCCCCGGGGGCGTGGAGACAGCGGTGTGCCGCGAACGCTGCGGCCACCGCGTCAATTGCGGCGGCCTCGTCCAGCGCGGCGAGATCGCCACTGCGCTCTGGCAGTGGCCACGCGGCCAGATCAAGCACATCGGCGAGGATCGCCCGCGTTGGGGCGATGCCGTCGTTGCGGGCGCGCCCGCCACGGGGCCGGAATGCGGGCGGGCGCACACCGAGCCACGCGGCGCGGTAGTCGGCCAGCCCGAGCGGCGGCGAGCCGGCAGGATGCAGCCGTTCCCACAGCAACTGCCGAAGCACCTGATCGGGAAAACTCTCGGCCACCACCAGAGTGTTGGGGAGCGCAGCCGCGAGCAAGGGGCCGCGCACACCACCATGGACCTTCTGCAGGCGCTCCGACGTCACCGGGAAGGCGGGGATGTCGAGCCAAGTGAGCACGTGTTCCAGGTCGCGTCGCCCCACGGTGGTGGCGGGAATCGCAATGGGGGCATCAATCAGCACGAGGGCGGGCGATGTACCTACCGCCGCCACGATCTCCGCATTAGAGCGGCACATTTGTACCGCGACGAGCACGCCATCGCCCCCGACCTCGGCGACCGCAGACCGGCCCGGGGGGTCATCCCGGGTCAGGTCGGGGTTGAGGTGAATGCCAACTGCGCGCATGCCTCGAGGCTACCTATGAAACGCCCCGTTGCACGGGATTCCCGAGGCCTGCGCTACCCTTTCACGCGTTACGCCATCTCGGTCATCGGGTGGCAGTCCCCGATCCGGTTGGAGACATGAGTTCGATCCTGCTCCTCGTCATCTCGCTCGTCGCACCGTGGGTAGTGCAACTGGCGCCGTCGCGCCAGCGTCCAGTGGCGCTGGTTGCCGTCATCGCTGTGCTTCTGCTCTTCGGGATCTTCTCGATCAACCCGGTCACCGCGTGGCAGTTCTGGATTGGCATCGTCTTCGGCATCGGATCGATCATCGTCTGGCTCAACATGGGCAACCGCCCGCGGCGCAATAGTCGCTGGGAGGAAGAGGAGCGCGCCGAGCCCACGGGCGAGCTCTAGGCGATACCGCGGGTGATCACCGGGGTCCTCGCGGACCCGCAGTGATCAGGCGTTCGGCTCGAGATTCTCCGCGATCAGCTGGTCGGCACGTTTCTGGTCCGACATCAGCCGGAGCCCCTTCTTCAGGGTGGCTACGCCGTGCGACTTCTGGCCCGCAGCGATTTGGGCAAGGCCCAGGGCCACGAGGGCGTCGTCGTACTTCGGATCAAGGCTGACCGCTGCGGTGGCCGCGATGATGGCCGCGTCCGTCTGGTTGGTGACGATCAGCGCATAGGCGAGGAATGCCTGGCCCACGGCGTCAGCCGGGTCCTGAGCGACGGCAGCCTGAAACACCGGCACGGCGTCCGCGGTGCGGTCAAGGCGCGAGAGCACGAGCGCCTTTCCCAGAAGCGCCGGCGCCAGCGTGGGGTCGATGGTGACGGCCTTCTGGTATGCCGCAAGCGCCCCCTTCAGGTCGTCCGTCGCCACGTCAATGTCGCCCTGCAGCATCTGGCCGATGGCCATCTTCTTCAGGGCGGGCGACCACGCGTCAAGTTGCTTTTGGGCCTCGTCGGGCTTGCCGGCGTCAATACGACTGCGGGCGCTCGCCAGCAGGTAACCGAGGCTCCGGGGGTTGCGCTTTACGAGCACCTTGAAGGTGGCCGCGTAGTCGGGCGCCGGGGTCCAGTCGGCCGGCAACTGCAGCTCTGCGGGCGTCACAATGGAACCCCGGCGGTACTCGATCGGGAACGGCACATCGGCAGGCAGCGACTTGATGGCCGACTGCCACTGTCCGGGGGTGGTCACGTCGAGGTTGTTGATCTTGGTGATCACGTCGCCTCGGCGCAGACCGGCATTGATCAGCGCACCCTTCACGCCGAGGGCGGTGACCAACTGGCCGCCAGGGGCGATCTTGAGTTGACGCGCGATGGCCGGCAGGTTCGGGACGGTGTAGCCATCCAGGCGCGCACGGGGCGGGGTGAGGCTGAGCAGGAACTTGCCCCTGAGCGCCTTCGAGGTGCCGCGGCTGTTCTTTGCCGAGACCGACAGGGTGTACCGGCCGGCGGGCATCTGATAGCCCTGAGCGTTTACCGCCTGCACGAGGAACCACACCGGACCTTGGATGTGATTCTTGGAGCTCGTAATTGTACGGACGACCTGCTTCGTCTTCGGGTCGGTGATCGTCACGGTGACCGTGGCCTGCGTCTTGGACGTCACCCCCAGCAAAAGGCGCCCGTGCCCCTGCTCGGACGTGAACACCTTTCGCAGGCGCAGCATGGTCAGCGACGGCGGCCCGGTGATGGGCGCGACGGTCGTCGTGGGGGTGGTACCGGTACCGGGGGTGGTCCCGGTGGCGGGCCCGCTGGTTGTGGATCCGGATCCGGTCGTCGTCTGTGCCCATGCGCCTGCAGGCAGGCCCAGAGCAGCGATTCCGAGGGATATGACTAAAAGGGATGATCGGCGCACGTCCTTGTTATACCACCCGTTGCTAGCGTGGCCCTGCCTTGGAGGTTCCGCGACCAACACTCGAAATTCTCGAGCGCACGCGACGTGGCGAGAGCGTGGACCCCGCCGATGTCGTGGCCCTCGTCAACGCTTGGCGGATGGGCGCTGCCTCTGACGCCCAGATGTCGGCATGGTGTGCGACGGCGGGAATCCGGGGGGTGTCGCAAGTTGTGGCATCTGCCGTTGCCACGGCGATTCTGGCGGGGGGCGACCGCCTCGAGCTCGCATCGCTGGGGCCCACGGCGGATCTGCGGTCAACGGGCGGGGTCGGTGACTCCGCACTGGTGTTCGCGGCATCCGCCACGGCGGCTGCGCTGGGGGTCATCGTGGCCTCCACGGGCACGCGTGGGCTGGCTGGCGTCGGGGGCATCCTCGACGCCCTCGACGCCATCCCGGGCATGCAGGCGGAGCGATCGCTTGAGCAATATGTCCTGCAAGCGCGGGATGTCGGCATCGTCATCGCCGAAGCCGGCACCACCCTGGTTCCCGCGGAACGTGCGCTCGCCGACCTGCGGGAGTCCACCGCGACGGCTGATGGCGATCTGCTGGTGGCCGTCGCAGCGGCCGTGCGGGGGGTCAGCGGGGGGGCGGGCAGCCTTGTGGTGGAGGTGCCTGGGGGATCCGGAGCGCTGCTTGTGGACACTGATCATGCGACCGCCGCCGGCGAATTGATCGCGGCGCTCGGGGCACAGTGGCACCGCCGCGTGGCCGTTCACCCGTCGATACGGCCAGAGCCGCTCGGTGGGGTATCTGGGCATTCCTTGGAGATCGGTGCCGCCGCCGCCGTACTGCGGGGAGAGGGTGACGCCGCCTTAGTGGCACGCGTTGCCGAGATGGCGGGCACCGCCGCCGAGTTGAGCGGGATCATGCAGTCCGGTGGCGCCGCTGCCGCTGCCGCTGCCATCGCCGATGGCCGGGCGCTTGAGTTGGCCGAGAGGTGGATCGAGGCACAGGGTGGTGAGCCCGGTGTGTTGACGGCCCCGGATGGCCTGATGCAGGCCTCCATTAATCGGGAGGTTGTGGCCCCGGCAACCGGCGAGTTGACGGGGGTTGACGCCGGGACCATCGGGCTGGCCACGCGCTGGCTCGGGGCCGGGCGCCTTGACCCCGGGCAGGTCATTGACCCCGCCGTCGGGGTAGAGATGCTTGTACGCGTCGGCGACACGGTGACTACGGGCCAACCGGTGGCGATGATTCACGCCTCGGACGACTGGCTGGCGGGCCGTGCCGAAGAGATGCTCGCCAACGCCTGGGTGATCACGGGGCCCTGATGCCAGAACTCCCTGAGGTCGAGACAATCCGTCGTCAGTTGGCGGGGCGCATCGAGGGGCGGGTCATCGAAGGGGTCACGGTGAGTGATGCCCGGCTGGTGGACCCATGGGAGGCGGCGGACTTCGCGGATCACCTTAACGGTCGCCGCATCGAGCGCATTGATCGTGTGGGCAAGTACCTGCTCTTCGAGTTGGACAGTGCAGAGGCGCTCACCCTCCACCTGAGGATGACCGGGCAGTTGCTGTGGAGTGATTCCGTACCGGACCCGCCGCTGCCGTACACACGGGCCGTGCTGGCATTCGCGGGCGGCGGGGCCGTGACGTTCGCAGACGCCCGCCGCTTCGGCACCGCGTCGTTCCTGCCACGCGAGGGGCGTACGGCCATCTGGGGCGGCCGTACAGGGGTGGACGCCATGTCGTCGTCATTCACTGCGCGGGCATTGGGGCGCTCGCTGGCGGGCCGGTCGGCACCGATCAAGGCGCTTATCCTCAACCAGCGCATCGTCGCGGGGGTGGGGAACATCTATGCGGACGAGGCGCTCTTTCTGGCGCGCATTCATCCCCGCACCCCCGGTGGCAACCTTGACGTACGTTCCCTCGCATCCCTTCATCGAGCCATTCGTGATCGCCTGCGCATGGGCATCCAGGCGGGTGGGACGTCGTTCGACCGCTACCGTGACGTCAACGGTGAGCGCGGGGGAATGCAGGATCTCCTTCGCGTGCACCGGCGGCAGGGCGAGCCATGTCCGCGCTGCCTCACCACGATCGAGAAGGGCGTCGTTGCACAGCGAGGCACGTACTGGTGCCCCACGTGTCAGCCACCGCCGGGAGGGGACTGATGCTCACTGATGTGCCGGGAATCCGCGTGGGACATTGGACCGATGCCGAGGCAGGCACCGGCTGCACGGCAATCATCCTTCCCGCGGGGGCGGTTGGCGGTGTGGACGTGCGCGGTGGTGGCCCGGCCAGCCGGGAGACCGACCTGCTGCGCCCCGAGGCCACCGTGCCCATCGTGTCGGCCATCGTGCTGAGCGGCGGCAGCGCATTCGGGTTGGACGCTGCAACCGGCGTGATGCAGTGGTGCGAGGAACAGGGGCTCGGCGTGGACACCGGCATCGCAATCGTTCCCATCGTTGCGGCCGCCGCGCTGTTTGATCTGGGCATCACCGAAAACGCACGACGGCCCGGGGCGGCCGAGGGGCGCTTGGCCGCCGAGGCCTCCACCGCGGGCGCGCACGGCGTGGGCAGCGTGGGCGCGGGCACCGGCGCGACGGTTGGCAAGTGTCTGGGTCGCGATCACTGGTGCAAATCCGGCATCGGCACCGCCAGCGTGCGTCTACGCAATGGCGTCACCGTGGCGGCGCTGGTGGCCGTGAATGCCTTTGGCGACGTGCTCGATGAACAGGGCGGCATTCTCGCCGGTGCATGGGAGGACGGCATCGGCTTCGTGGACGCCCGCCGTGCGCTCATCGAGGACGCCCCCCGTCACCACCGCTTGACCGACATGTCGAATACCACCCTCTGCGTGGTGGCCACCGATGCGCGCCTCGACAAGCCGGGCTGCACGCAGCTCGCGCGCCAGGCCCACTCGGGCCTTGCCCGCGCCATCGCGCCGTATGGCACCGCCCTCGACGGGGACATCGCGTTCGCGGTGTCCACCGGTGTGGCGGACTGCAACCCGGTGATCGTGGGCAACGCCGTGGCCGAGATGGCGACGAGGGCGGTGCGCGATGCCGTGCGGCAGGCAACGTCCGTGCGCGGTGTACCCACCGCGGCCGACCGCACGGGGGCCTAGGTGTCCTCCCCACCGTGAGCCTTGTGACAGTGAGACATCGCGCCTAACGTCCTGTTTGGCTACCAGCGGAGAGAGGCCCCACATGAAACGTGTCCTCGTGGCAATACTTGGCGCGTCACTGACTCTTGGACTTGTCGGAAGTGCAAGTGCCTTCCAGTTTGCAGACATGAATGACGTTGCGTGGGCCGAG
>Ga0105054_10001797_pt1 | contig 34970 bp, 2 predicted proteins | sample BON02_FD_78091 | JGI IMG/M metagenome (GOLD analysis project Ga0105054, IMG submission 78091) | Freshwater microbial communities from Lake Bonney liftoff mats and glacier meltwater in Antarctica - BON-02 (megahit assembly) | ecosystem: Environmental > Aquatic > Freshwater > Ice > Glacier...
ATTTTTTTTTTTTAAATAGCACAATTGATTAAAAGGGATTCGGTAACATACTTGGCACCACCAATACCGAAATTGCCATTGTCGTTCACATAAACTGCCAAACGGATGTCTGTGCATTCCTTGCCTTTGCAACTGCACGCATACTCGAGTGAATGCAAAGCCTCGTTAGCAGAGTGTAATGTACCAGTAAAAAGAATATCATAATCATCAGAGTGACCAATGGAAATATCTCTTGTGCGCAGCAATCTTAATGTCCCCGAAGAGACTTGAAGACCAATTGTGATTACCGGAGCAGCAATAATACCCGTCGATGCATCTTCGCAGTCATCTTCAACGTCTATCCTATTTCCTATGGTCTGGGTCGCCGACACCGACAATACATCCGTTCTAAAAAGGACCCTCGGTTCGTGATTTACGGCATCGATAAATACATTGATGTATTTTGAAGATGACGCCTCATTTGAATCCGTGATCGTGATTTCTAGTTTATCCATTCCATGCATACCAGTCCTTCCAACGTAGGTCAGATTCTGAAGGAATTGATTTAAGGATTCTGCGGTTCCTGAGATTGCAATACTATCTTCTCCGTTCAACAACCCTAGGCTACATTGAAGCGATAAACGCAACAGCCCTGTCTCATCCACATCAATCACACGAAATGCCTGCACCAAACTAGATCTTCCAGCTCTCTTTGGACGATTCACTTTACCGACTGCACTAACCAGCATCATGTCCGCCACTGAAACCATATGTGTGAATGGATCAGGCGACAATTCAGGATGAGTCAAAGCAAAAGCACGTTCCGACGATAATCCATCATGTCGCCACAAAGCCCCGTTGACAATAAAGAACAGATACTCCATGTCGTTGATAGTACCCGAGGTCGTGTGGACTGTGATTTGGCTAGGATTCCCCGATGGAGATCCTGGTACAGTATCCATGACAAGTCTCTGAGCAAGTGGAGAAGGATCTGCACCGATGGCCAATGTGGATGCACCGTCAGAGAGGCTAGTAGCCGTAAATGAATCCCCAGAACCAACCGCAAAGAGTTCTCTCCCGTGCGCAAAGTCAGAAGCAACAAAGTACAGCGCCCCATTGTACATGATGAGATCTGATATGTCGCTGAGACCAGTAGTGAGTTTACCTATCTGACCATCACCGTCGGACACGTAGATGTCTCGGATGCCGGAAGAATCACTGGCTGTAAATGCAATCCACCCGGGGGAAACTTGGGTGAGGGATTTAGGATCACTACCTATCACTCCAGGAACAATGTCCAATACCATGTGTGTACCTTCACCGGTGTACTGGTTCAACGTGAATAAGGATGGAGAAGTCATATCGTACTGTGCCATTCCGTCAGTTACCCAAAGTTCATTACCGTGCGACTCATCTGTCGCAGAGAAGAAGACTCTGGAGTTACCATCTTGAGTTAAATACATAGGATGCGAAGAAACAGAACCCCTATAGATGTCTTTGACCATCTGCAACGTATCACTAGAGGTATCCAACACAAACAACTCTGCTCCCAGAAGAGGAGAACGAGCAGAGAACAAAAGAAGGTTACCAATGGATTCCAAATACTCGGGATACGACCCAAGATTCCCTCTTAATACATCAGCCACCTTCGTTGCCGTTATTCCATCCGTCCTCCATAACTCCTGTCCGGAACTTGCAATGCAGTCTTCGCATTCTGAATAATCATTTGCAACGCACACGATACCAGCAAATAATCCAATGGACTCTTTAACCATCTGCATTCCATGATTCGAACGAAGCACCATACTGGTGTGAAACGAATCAGAGAATAGGAAATGATGCCGAGTGACTCCACCCCAATCATTGTGCGACCACCCGCACTGATCTGTATACAACGCGTCCGTAACATACCGCGGATGATCAGCATCACCAATCAATAATTCCATATCACGAGTGGAGGCCCAGTGATAAGATTCTGGACAATCATAAACCGTTTGCGGTGAATACGATGACGAGGAGGATACAGCCAAACCCACCGTAGTATTCGACACTGAGATGACTTTGAATCCGTTACATTCATCATCTGTTTGCATCCATTGAAGATCCGTTCCTTTGGCACTGAAGTACACCAGCCCATCACTGTGCAAATGAAGATGCATAGGATTGGAACCTTGCGCTCCTGGTTGGATGTCTTGAATTAACTCCATGGTTTCTTTCGTCCCAGATGACTTCCATACCTCACTACCATGGGCCTCACTCATCGCCGTGAAAAAAACCTTATCACCCACTTTGACTAAGAAACGAGGATCAGATACAATGTCATTGTTGATGTCTGACCATCTCCAGGCTGATTCAGGTTCGCCAGTGCCACGCCAACTACCCGATTTACGTGTAGGAAGTTGACCTTGGGTTCTCCACAAGTGAAACACCTTGGAGGAACTGGCCATCGGGTTGGTGAGGGAGTCGTAAATAGTACTTGACAGAGCTACGCTTTCTCCCTCAAGTATGCGGACCACCGCTTCTCCACCAACGTTGCGCTCGAGCAGTACTATAGGTGCGTCGTTCACGGGAGTGATGACAACCTCGAAACCTAATTCAACAGCAGCATGAGAGTCATCGACAGCCACAATTGTAATTCGATCTGTTCCGAACCAATCACGTTGGGGCAAGTAGGAAAGTTTGTCAGAATCAAGCCAAGCCTGTATTGCACCTGGAGATCCCGCTATAGATCCGGTGTGTTCCGTCATTTGCGAGACCTTCACCAACACATCGTCTGGCTTGACATCGATATGCCACGAGCCATACTCGCTTGTAAACGTCAGAAGCACGGTCTCGCTATCGACGTCATACAATTGAATCCCTGCAAGCGACATCAATGTGTCTTCTTCAGTTCCCCAATAGCTTAAACTGCGCTTTAAAGATGGAGGATCGTTGACTGGATTTACCCATATCTGAATATCAGCAGTTGAAAATTGGTCGGATGTGAGATTCAAAATGTCAAACGGCATTTCTCCGAATGGCGATGAATCATTTTGTGATTCAAATGCGTCAGCATTAATAGCAAGGAAACTGATATGTGCCCATCCAGCCAGGTTCGAGTTCCAGTAAGCCGTAGGAGAGAAACTAAAGTGACTTAGTATTTGGTTCGCCCGCGTTACGGTAGTTATAAAAGCTATGGCACTTCGATTCTTTAACGAAGAATACAATGGCTGATCTCGATACAAGGACTCAACTTCAGGAATAAAATTAACGCCAATATCAATATCAATCAAATTGAGAGATAGTTCCCCTGTGAGCGCAACACAAATTACCACGATTTCCGTGTCCATTGAATCGCGGTGAATTACTGCTACAGAAGACTCCGTAAATCTAAGGGTTTCCCCCTCTTCTATGGTGTATCTATTGCCAGAAACATCAAGTATGGGGTAATCTCCAACTGGGAGAATACGAATAGGAATACTTTGTCTGTCCTTCGACACTAGTCCATGCAAATCGGCTAAGGAATCTACGTCAGTAGCTTCTATGTCCAAACTATCGTCACCATTCCAGTTGGCATCGGGGATGTATACAAGCTTGCTCAATGCGATATTGCAATGAATCACAGCACAGCGAAAGAATATTTCAGTATTGGGGTCCGTGAGACTCTTGTCACCATTGGACGACACCATTGTTGTTGCTGCACCTTCGATCATAAGTGCGCCATGGGAGACAGTTATGGCAACGGTTAACATACGGCTGTCTACGTCCACCAAATATATCCCTTCAATGGTCAATGGTTCATCCTCGAAACCTTGAATAGTCGCCACATCCACGATGTTCCCGCAAACTTTAAACACCGAAATGTCATTGACATATCCCGGAGAAGCCCCCCCAATGTCAGTCTGGCAAGTATCAGAATCAGCGAAACTTGCACCAGGAACAAGTATCCTGGGCGGGTCATTGACGGGATATATTTTAAATATCGAAATGAAGGCTTCTGATAGTCGCTCGCCCCCAAGTCCAGATGAACCACCATCCTTTGCGATGAAATGAATTGTGCCACTTGATTCCGTCTGTGTGTTCATATGCACTCCCGGGAAATAAACCAGCTGAGAAAGTGCACTATTCAGGTCATTTAGAGAACCGTGTAGGGAGAGTTCTTCGGATCTAGTTTCTCCATCCATGGTTAATGTTCCTATATTGGCGGAAACGATGATATCCATTTCACCGTCTGCATCTACATCATTCAAATGCACTCCTGGAATCAGCATTGCTCCATCTTCCAATAAACCACGAACTTCACTAGGTACTTGCCAAACAGGGAAGTCATTCACTGCAAGAACTTCAATAGGGATCTCAACCTTGTCCTCTGCGCTAGACGGATCCGCAACAACGATTACCAAGAGATCGAAGCCGTGCCAGTCTCGATGGCCGATGTAGCTCACTAATTCTAGAGCAGAGTTAAGTCTCTCAAGACCGCCTATTAATTCCACTCCATTAACCAATTCAACATATTCGATACCATCAAGAGACGACACTTGTACCGTCCCATGGGAAGCAGTTAGTTTAAGTCGAAATTGGCCAACTTCCGAATCTGCGTCTGTAATTCTGATGCCATCAATGAGCAGCTTGGTATCTTCCTCTATAGCCAGGGGATCTATATAGTCTGTCACGTATCTATTAGCAATGCCGTACCGCATATGAGCACCAGGAATTTGAAGCGAGGGGACATCATTAACCGCTGCCACATGCACAAAGATCACAGCAGACACATCGCCCAATGATGATCGAATTAGAATGTGGATTGAATCAGGTTCCGTAAACTCGGTGTTGAAGTTATGGTTGGGGGTGTAGACGAACTCGCTCAAGAAGTATTCAGAAAGTGTCTTTAAAGTGCCAGTCGCATTGATAAACAAGCCGTCCGAAACCACCTCAACAAGATCGTGAGAAGCAGTAAATTCAACTTTGCCGTTGGTTGCATGTAAGGAAATTCCTAGTTCTTCGCCTGCTTTGTAGTTTGGAAAGTCGAGACGCAAGCCATGTATTGTGACACTATCATCTTCCTCGCACGAGAAAGGAATCGTAGGAAACAATAGCACTGGGGGCATACTGGAAGCCAACAAAGATATAGGCAGAGTCAGAGAATCGAAACTACCCTTGGAATCCTGCACGGAGACAACCATGGATGCCGCAGCACCTGCACCAAAATCACCTTTAAACACAATAGTAGATAGGATTTTGTTGCAGTCCTCAACTTGACAAGCAAGAGTCAGAGTGGTTGAGAATTGGGGTTTCAGCACATTGGTAAAAGCAATAACTCCGTGAAAACTAGTAAGGATCACCTCAAGAAGATGATCTTCATCCACGTCTCGAATCCTAATGCCGCTAATTACTGTAGCCTGACCTTCTTGTATATACATAACATCTACATTCGTGACCAACTGCGACATACTGTCATCGGTTGTGATCACCGGGTCTAACGTTTGTCCTGGAAGTTGAATAACGGGAGAATCGTTTACAGAAACAACGTGTATAAGAAGGGTCCCTTCTCCTGTCGTTAAGTGAGAGTCGCTTGCTAGAATGTCAATTACGACGAACTCCTTGTTGGCGATAGAATTCCAGTTCAAGGGAGGTTGGTACAGAATGCCAGCAACGGCACTTTGAAAAGTTGTGGATGAATCAAAAGACAGTCGCAGTACGTCTGTAATGGCATCAATCCCAAATTTGAATCCACCTACACTAGCTCTTAATTCCACGTCAATAATGAAATCAGGGTGCGATATAATACGCGAAATAGAAGACTTCGCTCCTGCTCCTACTCCAGTCAAGCCAGCGCTAGTTACCGGTAAAGACATATTTAAGTAAGTGACGAACGTAATTTGCCACGTATAACCTCCTTCTAGATCACTTTCAGACCTAGAAACAATAAGAGGCACATCTACTACCTTGCTTAGCTCATATTCCAGGGAGGAAGCAGAAGAATCAAAGGGAACCAATACATCTCCAATTGAAAGCACACCTCCCAATTGATTGCTGTCCACGAGCGGCAGTGCGGGGCTCCTATTAGCAATGAGATCAATGGAGACTGTAGGATTGACGGCATTGCTTAGACCGTTTTCATGCACTGACATCATGGGCAGTTGATAGGGTGCATTTAAAAAGGTGATTCTCCATGTGTATCCGCCCGATGGATCATCAAAACAATTAGAAGACTCGCAAGATCCTTGGCAAGTTGCAGATGAAGCACATGAAGTCCCTGTAGAAAGGCACTCCCCTGCACCAAAAACGCAAGATGACGAGGAACAGTCATTGTCAGAGGCACATCGCAAGAGGTTGCTGGCTTCACAGTGGCCAACACACAGGCTGCAGTGCTGATGAATAGAACACTGCGAGGATGTCAGTAATAGTTCAGGTGAATGAACTCGACACGCTCTGTCACATATCTCTGCTACGCGTTCCACTCGAACACTGATTTCATAGTCAGTCGCCATGGCAGCATCGCCTATCATCTCATCCAAAATGGACTGCATCGATTGTCCGTGATCATCTTGTGGAGAATGAGAGGTACTCTCCTCTGCGACAGATGCAATTGCATTATGACGGATGCTTCGACTCACTCCTAAAGAACCTCCAATTGACGTCAGGTCCAACGATACCCGAAAGTCACCTCCCAGATCCCCTGAATCAGCTGTCACTCGAATAACCTGAACCATATTGACATGAGTAGCATATGTTCTCACTGTTTGAACACTCACATTCACTTCATAAACTGGTCGAATGTCGTAATCCTCAACATCAACGAGGCCACTGAGAGCAATAACGGAGTCCTCTTGAATCTCAATTGGATCCGAACGAGCCAACGACACGATAGGAACGTTATTTACACTGGTAACATGCACGGGTATTCTAATAGACGAACCCGAAAAGCTCAAAGTGCTATTCGCAGTAACGACTATGATATCCCTTCCTGAAAAAAACTTCAACGGTTTATACTGCAAGTTCGGCAATATGACTGCCTTTAAGTCTTGAATCGTAGCCAACAGTTTTAAAAATCCAAATCGTCTTTCTTGCAATAGGGAACCTTGAGTCAGAGTCACATCCCCAAAAGTTGCCCTCACTTCAAACTCGATCATATCCGAGTCTGAATCTGAAACATCGAAGGCAGTTCCGAAATTCAGCAAGCCATCTTCTTCTACTGAGACCTCTTCTTTCAAAAGTGACAGGTAGGAACGGTCTTTCAATGGCAGCACATTCACAAAAAGTGTCCGCCGTTTCGAACGTTTTGATTCAGACAAGAGAGTAACGCTCAGTTCATCAACTCCATTGAAATCTCTGTGTGGCTTATAGATAACGTATTCCAAGGCCTCTTGAACCTCAGTTAATGTTCCATACAATGTAAGAAACGGACCAACAGCTACATCCATTCTTTCATATGGGATCACACTCTTGAACATCGTTGTTGATGAAATAGCGAGAGACAGACTTCCGTGCTTGCATTCAATGTTCATGCTCAGATGCAGGTTGGGTGCGCCAAGAATCCTGATAAAATTAGGGGGGAATAGCTTTCCACGCGTGTCTTCTCGTGCTACAATATCATTTGAGAGTGATAGCACCAGTTCAGGTTGCGCAGGAGGTCTCGTGACTTTAAATGATCCAACGATTGTACTCAGTGTCCCGTCAAATTTACTTGCGGTTAATTGAACACTCAAATTGCCCGTCCACTCAGGATCTGGTTGGAAATACAATCCTCCTTGTCTCAATACATTTTTCAACTTATCCGCTGTTCCGAGAATCTTCAGTTTTGTGCTACTTGTTTGTTCAACGCTCACGCCGTAAGGATAACGAAGTGTCAATTTGGATTTATCAGGTCGTGTGCTAGCAAGATACGATTCAGCAAATACATACGCACCTTCACCTATCAATAATGATCCATCAACCGACAAATTGGTAGGACTATTAATAACATACCAGTCAAACCCATTTTGATTATCTGGCAATGACCGAAGAACTATAATCTCTTCTGTACTACAGTTCAATGCACTCAGTACCTCCAAAGGACTAGCGTTAAATGGGAGCAACATCCCATCAACAATGAACGAACCAGTGAGTGCATTAGGAATGGTTTTAAAAACTGGTGTTAATCTACGGTCAAAAAGTATGTCGGCGGACGCTACTGCATTTGCTCCAGCTACTAATTTATTCTGTTCGACAAACAAAAGCGGCAAATTCCATGGTGCGTTCACAAACTCCACTTCCCAAGTGAAACCTCCCGAAGGATCTATCACACAGTTCTGCTCTGAACAAGAACCGGACCCAACACAGTCACTTGTCTGTTGACAAGGCTCACCATTGGAGAGACATTGACCGGAAATCCAACCACAAGCTTCCCCCAGGTCACATTGGTAGTCTCCAACGCACTCTTTAAGTTTCATCTCTCCGTCAATAGACTGACATCTTCCGACGCACATATCACAGTGAGAATTATGTGAACATAAGGGTGGCTCTGCGGATAAGCCAAGGTGCTTGTCACACGAATAGTCGCATACTTGGTTGGTTTTAGAGACCTTGACGTGAATAGTTCCTTGTGAGTTATACTTGGTTTGAATTCCTTCTGAAGCTTGAACTAGCATAACGTTGAGAAGGGATTCCATTGACATCCCGAATCCATTGGAAGGATCATGCGAGGTGAATTCTTCGTCGATGGATGCAACGGCGTTATGATCGATGCGGTTCGTCACTGCCAACGTTCCACCAATGGAAGCAAGGTCTATCCCAAGAACAAAGCTTCCTGAAAGAGTACCTGCATCTGCGGAAATCCTGATTAGCTGTTTAGCATTGCGATGAATGGCACCCGACGATATTTTTGTGATTGAAGTAGATCCAAAACCATTTTGAACCTCCGATACTTTAAATCCAATGGGGCCTGTAGAATTCAGATCCCCGATAAGCATCAAAGGTACATCACCGGAAGGTCGAAAGAAAGTGACTGACCATCCAGATGTTCGGTCGTTATCATCGACATGCTTGGTGACGTCCACAAACGAAACTGTTGGAAGATATTCTAGAGCGCGCTTCACTTCAAGAGCCGAAGCATCAACATCCAAGGGATATGTTTGTCGATATCCAAGCTGAATGGAGAAACTACTTGAATCAGTGCTGCCATAAGACTCCACGAAATCAATCGAAAGAGATTCAATCTCATTAGAGTCAAACGAATCAATAGACAGCTCTGGAAAGTTCCGAGGAACTCTTTCAAACTGAATGGTCCAGACAAAGCCATCATCAGAGCTGGAGCGCATTACTTGTACATCTATTTCCATACCAGCAACCAATTCTAAAACCTTAGACTCCATGGATTCTCCTAGCGATGCCCCAATTTCAGCTGAAACTGATGCAAGCGCATCTCTGTGGATAGCAGTTGTGGTTTTCGATCCAAGAGCCAATCTAAAAGTGCCAGTAGAATTCGACGAGACAGCGAGGTTCACTTGGTACGTATGGGAAACAGGCGATCGTTCCATTTTAATCTCTTGTACTTCTGGTTGAGCTGATTGTGTACTTGATTCAACCACCAACCGAAGCAAAGTGCTCGCTTCCTCATCAACGTCAAATTGACCGTCTAGAATTACTTGACTATCTGAGGCCTCCAACGCAAAATGTTTTGGTTGGTCCGTAAGTCCAATAACGGGTACGCGACTAACACCAGCTACCAAGATTTTAAGAGTTGAAATGGTCGTTGGGACCCCCGAGGAATCAATAACGTCAAATTTGATGGAATCAGAACCTATAAAAGCACCCACTTGATGATAGATAAGATGCTGTAATGCGTGATTCAAGCGTGTCATTGTTCCTTCAACAGACAACCCCGAAGCAATTTTCGATACCAATAAATCAAAGTGCTCCACAATTTCAAACATCCCATGATCACTGGTGATGTGAACCGTGTGGCTAGTACTCGTACCAGTGCCCATTGAAAGCTCAATTCCACGGTAGAACTGTGAAAGATCAAGGCTACCACCCTGAATAACAGAGGGTGATAGATTTTCCTCGCCGAGTACAAGGGATGGATACTCCACTACAGGATGAACCGTGATCGTTTGATTCACCGTATGTACAGCAGAGACAATTTTGCTATTACGCCAGAGCATCATAGTCAAAGTAACGTCACCTGATCCCTGTGGAATGAAATTGAATTCTAGTTGATTCATTCGCGAAGAGCAGGCCACAAAGTCTCCCGTTGTACTATCTACGGAGATACCAGGAAACACATGGGGTTCCAATGTACCAGTACTCGTTAATACCTTCAAGCGAACCATGTCTTCTTCTACATGGCATCCAGCTCTGGTACTATAAGCATCGGTGATTTTCATGATACAAATAGTAAGCGGAGTGTTTTCTTGCGTTTGCTTCGGCTCTAGAGAAGTTTGAAGTAAAGGCTGCTCGTCACCGCATGAAATTCTAATGGGAATTATTTGAAAACTGTCGCTGGCATTCACGTTCAACTCCACTTTGATTTCATCCCAACCGCAATAACCAAAGGCAGGAGTATATACCAATTTCATTTTATCAGATGCTCCGCTTAGCAAAACATGCGTCGCTGGAACACTAGCTCCAAGAACAAGTGAGTTGGGGAGCGATGCTAGTGTTCGGAATCGAGATTGATCCTCCCCTTGCGCGGTAACTTGGCCATACAGCGATGCAACAGTCAATACACAAGGAGTTCGCTCGTCATAGGTGCTACTCAGTTCAGTATTGATAAACCACGTTTCACCAGGCTTCAACGAAACGAAATCTTCATTCAAAGGTTTGAAAACTGCGGTAAACGAATTGCAAGTCGATACTTGGATTTCCACTGTCGCAGTGCTATTGGAAAAAGTTATCATGGCATCCTGTGTGCCGACTTCAACCACTAGACTAGATATACCTTTATTCACTGCCTCAAGGTTCCCAGCAATGGACAACACACGAGTATCTTGACCGCTAACGAACAATCCCGATTTGCTGTTGGCATGAACGCTAATTCCTCCCAGCAAAGTGATAGTTATATTCGTACTTGATGAGAGGCCTCGGATTTGAATTTCTCCAAGTTCAACTCGTGAATTACGACAAGCACTGTACTGGTACTCTCTAGGCCGAATTTCAAGACCAGATTCTATAGGACTCTTCTTTAGGACGAATAGGGAGGTACTGATCGCGGACATGCCCATTTTCGCTTCGACGTTAATCATTTGAGAATCCATGTCAGCTGGTGGAATAAAAACAATCTCATTCAAAATCCGATTCACTTGGCTACCAATAGTGGTTAGGACCAAATGTCCAGTAGTGTTGACACTTTCATAGCAATCATTCTCTTGATGGCAGTCTACTTGGAATGAACCTGCAGTGGTTGACAATTCTACAAGTATCAGTTGGGTAGCTGCTTCTAATGCCACCAAGGAGAGCTTCAAAGGCGTTACTGGAGTAACTTCAATGACAGAATCTTCGCTTGAGATGGACACAAGAGAATGTGAATGATCTGCTTCTACTTGTAAACTCGTTTCCATCTTATACGGCACCTGATCAATAGTAATTCCTGCTAGCAGCTCAGCAAATGGACTCTCCACATGGACAATCTCAAGCTTCCTCACTGCGTCTAAGAGTTCTTTAACCCTGCCAGACAATTCTACGACCCTCGTTTCATTTCGCAGTATTCTAACCGATCGATTGTCAAGACGGAACCCCGATCCGAATTTAAAATCGCCATGTTTGAATTCAATCTTCAGAAAGAACTCAAGCGATTCCGTTTTGAATCCAATATTGCGGTTCGCTGTCTGTAGTCTCGGCAGTGCCACAGGTAACTTGGCGCTAATTCGGGGAACTTCGAATCCAAGTTCAGGAATGATCTTTTCGACAGGGATGCGAATATATATATCCTGCATCGATTCAGCATGGGGATGCTGTTGATGATCACTCGCAATGTGAACCGCGATAGAAATTTTATCAGGTATAGAATACTGCATTGGAAAGAGACCCTGTGCAATAACTGGCTCGGCATCGTAACGAATTGTACGAATAAGGTCTTGAGCCGCAGCGATTCCCGTGGTTTCAAAAGAGAGAAACTGAGATCTGTCCACACTCAGTCCACTATCGTGAAAGAACCTGGAACTTTTTTTTTCTTGGATCTCCAAATGAAGCAACCCCACTTGGCAAGAAACAAAAACTCTATAGAGTGAGTTCTTCTCGAAAGAAGAGGGTGCACTGAGTGTAATATTATTCCATGGGTATTTCACGGAATCAATCTCCAGCTCCACGCGAGAGTTCTCAGCAAGTGCGATGATTGGATACTGATTTGAAATAGTATCAATAATTCGAAGATCCAGTGAACCAGAAACTGAATTCGAGTGGTTGTCGGCAATTGAAAAATGAATATGGATTAAACCATGAAATTTCCAAAAACTCGATACTGGAGGCACTAATTGAATGGAACTCAAGAGATTATTGATAGCACCCACTTTTCCTTGCACTTTCAAAGCACTACTGCCAGACCAAGGGTCTCCTTCAAGCAACGCAGTTCCGTCCACTCGTCCTCGTAACATTCCTTGACTACAAGATATTTGTAGAGTCAGGATATCATCTTCATTGTTATGCTTAACTGATGCACTCAAAGGAATATATGATTCTCCAGCCTCGACACTGATGCAAGACTCCGCAATGACGAACTCGGGGGGGCTCTTCGTGAATGAGACGTCGACATCCACCTCAAGAGAATATCCGGTTATCGAAGACATACACATAGCCGTAATGGTCACTTTATCTCTCCCTCCGAATGTAGATTTCGGGTGGTACGTCAATGAATCGATCAAAGTCGCTGCATCATGTTCGTTCACCAGGAAAACAAGAACACTATCGGCCTGCAAAGATATAGAGGAGATCTCCCCAACTTGAGCTGTAATTGTCACCTTGATTTCACCATCAGCACAATAACCTTCACTTTCAAGAGTAATTCCAAGTGAGCCCATCGATATTGGTGTGTCATTAGGAGTTTTCAGAACACAAGTTTGTCCGCAATCACTTCGTATCAATAAAAAACTATCCAGCTCCACACTTACAGGAATCTGTCTGTGAATGACGCCGTCAACACATACAATAATCCAGTCAGCTGAGTTCCGTTGGCCGAGAAATCTCGGAGGCACATATATCGTAGCATTTAGAAATGATTGCAATTCGGATACGTTTGCGTCTATTTGTACGATGGACTCGCTACCTTCTTGAAGCATGCTTGTAGTGGACAGTGCCCCATTTGCACACGTTACCATCAACGATATCTTCGCTGAAGAGTCTGAAACTTGCAGTTCGAATATATTTCCAAGGGGAACCATTTGCTGTGATTTTATACTGAGTTGTTTAGGTGCATGCACACTGGTGTCTACAGCCGCCCGTTCGGTGCACAATACCGTTGCCGTTGCACTAGTTCGTATGAATGGATAATATACTAGTTTACAATCCATAGTCACGACATCTACGACACCCGAAAGAGTCGTGGTATAGCGCAATGATTGAATCATCGTCGATACTTCGGAAATTGAATCTGCCGCGATGGAGTTTGAACCTACTTGAGGAAACTCCGCTTGAGACTCTTTAAATCGAGTGGTAGCAGTGCATTTCACTGAACTGTTATCCACGGAGGTTCTAGCAATCAACTCAAACGTCCCCCCAATATTTACAGGATTTTCATACACAACAGGTTCATTCTGGTGATTAATCAGCTGAATCGTGTGCGGATTCTCTACGTTAGGACTGTAGGTAACAGGAAGTTCCAGTGAATACTGGCTGTCGTTGTTTATCTTCACATGAAGCGACACTACTTCGATAGGTACCGCAATGAAGTCATGGCGAGTGATAGCTTGAAAACGGGGGTTCAAGCTGGTGCAAAGAAACTCATTAGGAAAAGAGTAACCCAACGGCAATACCGTGAATCTCCAACCATCCCCTTTACTCTGAACCGTAATTTCAGTCCCTGTGTGCAGCTTGAAAAGAGTTTCAATTTCAAACTCGCTCATTGTTAGTGACAATAGAGTGTTTCCTGGACATTTGATCAATGCCTCGTCATCTCTAAAATCCTCACTACTCCTTCGAACGTCTACTATTGCGGAGTACCTTGCATCACTGCCAATTAGACTGCTGTCGTAAAGATTAATAAAATCCAAACTCATGTCAGAACCTTCAAAGTGATACGCTGTTATAGTCCATATCATCATTCCTCTGGCAATTCCATTTTCTGTTGCATGAAGCACGATGTGATTTGGCCAAGTTGGATTACTTGTAAAAGCGTCCTCAATATCTCCTGCCGAAGCATCAAAAGCAACAGCAGTCGACACTACAGAGGTTTCAGAAATCCCATCGTTTAATATGGCTTCGATTCGAAAGTCGCCTGTAATATCACCACCACTCAATGATGTTTCCACTGTCCACCGTTTTGACGAGAGGAAACTTCTCTCACGCACATGGACTGAGAACGTATCTCCCGCTGCATTACGCCAGTCCACGGTGTTCATAGCAGGAACATACACCAAGTGACGGAGTGCATCGGCTGCGACACGCAAGGGTGCATAGAAAACCAGTTTCGTCGCAGAGGAGATAGAATGTGAGTCGGAGAGACGCTCAGATGTTTCCAAGGCTTGCCAACCGTCGCGGATAAAAACACCCATTTCCTTAGGCATTCGTACGCCGCCGGTACCGGCAATTTCAAGTGATACTCGAACAGGTGCATCATTGTCAACACTTTGAATTTGAATTGCGTCAATTAAACGGGTTGGCAAAACAAAGTCAACTGGGATCACTAAGCGTTGAAATTTTACTCTGATCTCCTGCTGTGGCAGCATCTCTTTCTTAAATAAATCAATAATCATTTGGTCATCGTAACGACTGCCAGAATTTTCATTAACAAGACGAAAGGCTATGGAGTTGCTAGTACGGGTGGTAGAGTCGCCAAAGTACATCATAGATGTTAGTGCTGTTGAAATGTTGCTTAAAAGCACGTTTTGAAAAGTAATCTCCTTAGATGCTGCAATCACTCTAATCGTATGTTCAAATGTGCCAAATAGAACTTCTACTTGGAATGGATCGGTGGATGGGATGGCCCAAACGATGGCATCATCCAATGTCGACTTTGATATCTGTCCATCCAACGAAACCCCGATGCTAAGTAACGCGTCCATCAAAACAATTGCAGAAGCATCGTTTTCAATTGGTGCGGAGATTCTAGTAGGACCGTTTTTCACCACAAACCATCCCCAAGTAACAGGAGATCCTTCCACTTCCTGGACCACTTCTACCATCGCCCCATTACCGGAAAGAAAATTGCTGAGCACTTGCAACTCAGGCCAGTTACCCAGCATGGTATACATGACTCGCCAACTGCGCTTGCCAAAAGTGGAATCCGATCCATATACATCTTCAACCGTCACTTTGTTCTCTACGTGCCAAACACCATTTAATGCTTCCTCAACTTGGGCAGCTGTTGCATCCCAAGATATGCGCGCTGTCTCTTGCCCTAGTAGCATCAACGTGAATGAACCAGCAATGACATTAGGATGAGATATTTGAAATACAGTAATTTCGGTGGACACGCTTGCAAACTGGCTCGTCTCCACAAGAAGCAAGGATGAACTTTCGACATTGAAGAATGTTATGGTCCATGTGAAACTATCAGGTGCCACACTGCCAGCGGTTGCGGTCCTAGTCACTTCTACGTGGCCTAAACCTGGTATGTTTTCCAATAAAGCGACCATGTCGGTCTCAGTCACATCATGAGACATGCTGAGGGATTTCTTGTCGTTAAAGCTGACAGTAAACTCGCCATCGATCGTATTGGTATCGGATGCATCCGATACGACTATAGTTTGAACTGCATATTCCACATTTGCAGTGGTAGAAACGATTTGGGATTCGTACTGATACTCCGGTAAAGTAGGCAGTTGATCAATAACTAAAAGTCTCATTTTGGTTTCGGCATGAACAATGTAACTTTGAGTAATTTCCTCGTTCATCCACAGCATCCCCACGTCCACACATGTCACGGATAATGAATGTGGAACAGTAGACAGTTCAAATACATTGTCTACGGCAACAGATATATTACCAAGTGAAAGATGATTGCCAGCTTCCATATCCATAGATTGATAAGTGTAGTCAAAATAACCCAATGCAAAATCAGTCAACCACAAATGTAATGCTGGTCGCAACACATCAATAAAAATTGTCAGTGCTTTTTGATTGTTGACATGTACAGTTACATTGTCAGAACCAAACCACTTCGATGTTTTTCGTGAATATCTCAAATGACGAATACATTCTTTTAAGGGAGTGAATCCAATCCGAGATTTCAAGATAATATCTTGGGGGTTTAAACGAGAAACAGATACACCAGTAGTCAAAGCAATGGATAATGGCAAATCTAGTGTTCCCTCAAAAGCAGTCACGTGCAATAGCACCGTACCTGAACCAACAGATGAGGAAGGCATAAAATCCGCTTCAGCTAGTAGCAGAATGTCATGATGTACTAACCGGACTTGGTCATTAGTAGCAACGTTATAAGAAGGGGAGGTAGGAATCAACTTGATGTTACACGCACCAGACCTGAAGGCTCGTGCAGGAAAGCCAAAAAAACTAATGAATACCTCAATGGTATCTTCACTAGGTAATTCAAGTTCGCTCCAGTATAAATCATGTGTAACAACCGAGATTTGCCCCATAAGTTCTTGAGCATGTTCCAACGAAGTGGCTTCGATTTCTAACGAGTCATTTGAAGAATCTTGGCCGGTAACACCGAATGCTAAAAGAGATTTTTTGGAAACTACCGTGATGTTGATTTTGTTTTCCGGAGTTTCGAACCAGGATTCAAAGTTCAAAAGAGGTTGAGCTATATTCATCAACGTAGTTTCTCCGAACACTATTTCAAGCGGCTGGTACACAGTGCAATTACGGCGGAAGCGCAACCCCACCGCACGATTGATTTCCAATGGTGGAACCACTGGTACCACTAGTTGGGCACTCACAAGTTCGCCAGACCATTCAAGTGTAGCAGAAAACATGACTGGAGCCATGTTCAAAGGACGAGAGATTCTATAAAAGAGTCCCTTTAATACATAATTTACAAAACGATATGAACCATTGATGCTCAATGTATTGTGAAAATCTTGTTGAAATGAATCTACTCCTTTCACATCGGTGAAAAGAACGCCGTGACTGCTATTTACAGCAATCTTCACCGTCACCTCGCCATTAATCCGATTTTTTAACGAAATAGGAACTTCGTACACCTTTTCAAGCTCCGCTTCTACAACATGGAACTCTACTTCCGTACCCAACTTGAAAGCAGGCAATTGGACTGCAGCTTGTGTTAAGATTGGAACCGAGACTTGGCCACCTTCGAGATTATGCGCAGCGAATAACACAGAGTCAACTCCATTTTGAACTGAAACGGAGTAATACCGTAGTCGTTCCAACATTGAATTCAAACCAATCACTGTACCATGGCAAGTTATCATGGCGTTTTTATTCGTACATTCCAAGTTATAATCTCCGACATAATTGGTTATCTCCAAGCGACCAAATTCGCATGATATGTTCAACCAAATAGATTCTTGCGAACTCGTGAGCACCGCCCCATATAAGTCAACGTAAGACCCTTCTGTCACGGTTAGGATATCATTGGGCACTTGTATATTCACGGCAACATCACGGGCAGAAGCCACAGTCAGCAGCTTCGTTCCGAGCAAATCCCCGTTAAGCGAGCTGATGGATATTTGAATAACACTGCCATCTAGCTGTGAAAACTGCTTGTATATCATTTGTTTCATTGCTCGTCCCATCATACTCGTGACTATAGGCCCCACGATATAACTAGATGGTGTTTGTAGCTTCAGAACGGGAGAGAGGAAGACAGGAAAGCTCAAATTCCCGTCCGGAGTCAGGAATAACATCATCACATTCGTGTTTTGGTTCTTCGCTACCAAGTCAACCTCACCTAATGAACTTTCGCCATGTTCGTTCAGTAGTATGCGTACTGGTGAGACGATATCGATCACTTGAGAGTCAGTTTCCACCATGACAGCATAGCCATGCTCATCAATAGTTTGCATGGAAACGGCATCTATTATACGTATGCTTAAGTACGTCAAATCGCCGTTGTTGCGACTTTCATCATTGATAACCAATTCTATGTGAGAAAATAAATACGAAAGGTCATCCAAAGTGCAATGCGCCTTAGTATAGGCCTCGTTCGAGAAAATTTCAAACTCCAACAAATCAACTTCCCCTTTGGAAAGAGAAAATTCTACATACACAGCATCTAAGGAACCTCCGACTACAGTCGCCGAAATTCCTTCCAGAAAACTGCCTGTTTTCCAGCTTAAAATACGCGCAGCTTCGTTCAACGTCACAGATTTGGTTTCTTCATGAATGACCTTCACTCCAAGTGTACAGCTATAATATTTGTCAGGATTCAAGCTCATGAATCCACGCACCGCTACATCTGTCCTGCCTAACCTTAATGCTCGAAAATACACATCCTGAATCAATTGATTAACTTGAGACATCGTGCCTTTGATGGTAGCTTCAAAAGCTGTGTGATCGATACGGTCGTCCGCGATCTCCAGCATTCCAGCTCCTGGGTTTACGGAAACCACTATCGTCATGTTGGCGTTTTCGTTTTTGCCAATGAAAACCGGTTCGAAGAAAAGTGCTGTGGCTGACGCATAGAGAAATTCAGCTGCTATCTCGGGACATTGAACTTTAAAGGACGAGAATGCATTAACAGTTGTGTAAACATCCATCGTAAAGACTTTCTTGAGTTCTCCTTTCGAAACGCCTAGCACAATAGTATCACGGCCAATATATCCCGGCTTTGAATGGTACAAAATACTTGAAAGTTGCTCATTCGCCATTTCAGTCGTAAAGTGCTCCATGGAAACAAGGTTCCCACCGTTTGAAAAAGTGCAGTGAGAGCATGAAAGGTTCACGTATAGCGAAGCAGACATCGAATTCGGAACCACCTTCATTTCAGGAAGCATGATTTGCGTCGACTCTGAGATAGAAAACGGGGTTGAAGCCAACCGCAACGAGTAATCTTTATGAGAAACTCCGTCTACTAGAATATCCAAAGATTCAGATTGCTTCAAAGGTTTCAAGTTACCATTCCACCTGCACAAAGCCTCATCACTGGAACCCGTGATTGAAACTGAAAGAACACTCGCACTATTATGAAGCCTCGAAGCAGTCAACCATATGTATCCGTTTTCAAATGCATTATTCAAATAACGAACTCTACCTTTCACACATGTTTCGTTAACCCGAGTCACTTGAAATCCAAGATTCGCCATCCAGCCTAATTCAAGTCCTTCATTGAAGTTGACTTGCGCAACCAGCGACGTGTCTTTAATAACCAGGCGCAAATTTTGTAATGACACTGAAACCCCATTCAATAGAATTTGATACCTGGGAGAAGGCTCCCAGATCAATTGCATCGCCAACATCGGCAGTCTGGTATCTACGAAGAAACTCTTGGAGTCGAATTTGACAGTGAATTCAGATCCAGGCATCGATACTTGCAGATCCACGTGAACCACATCGATACCTACAACATCCGATTGGTAGGTTATCCTACTTAATGCACTTTGTAGTGCATCAGAATTGTCACTTGAAAGAGTCAGACTGCTGGGTTCAGTGGTCACATGTATCAACGCATCTTCTGTTGCTTGAAATACTCCGCGACTAGCTTCTAGTCTCAGGGTAAACATGTATCCCACTAATTTTGTGGCTGGGATAAAAAGGCGTATTAAATCGGTTCCTACTACCAGAGTCTCGCCTGCTGTAATGCTGACTGTAGACTTTAATTGCTGAAGTTGCACTTGTTGTTCGACATCCACCAAGTCTATTACGTATTCCAACAAATCAGAACACTCGTTAAACTCGTTGCATATTTCCACCGTCAAACGATCAGAGTTTTTATAGCACTCATGCCCTACAGGAAAGTGATAAGTAACGGTCTTTAAAAGTGGATTCATATTTCGTCCTCGGATAACTAATAGAGCATCTCCGTATTCTATCTTGATGCCTGTGCGGACTTTTGCATCTTCACTGGTCGATAACTGTCCACAAAAGTCGGAATCAGACCGAAAGTAAACACTAAAAATAGCATCTTGCACTTTCATGCTCAGCGGGAGTGTCACAAATCCACCGCTCTTAGATGTCGAAAGATGCAGGGACCCCAGGGCTTTGATTACAGGAAAGGTTTTCTTCGGTTTCACGTATAATTGAAACAATATAAGTTTCTTTCCGTCTGCTGAGAGCGTCACTGCTATTAATCCCTGAGATCCGAAGCTGTTCCATCCAGATGCTGGCGTGATAAAAACATGGTTCATTGCATCTAGCATATACTTGTACGGTCCTCGAAGAAGCAGTCGGTTCTCAGATTCTTTCGTCGGTTTAATCCAATAAGAAATGTCGGTTCCAATATCTATCGTCGATACTTTAATATCAGACTCGATCAAAATCTCTGTTTCTTGATCTTGATCAGTCACAGAGTCAAAACGCAGCAACAGATCCATCAAGTAGAAGCTGATGTCCTCAGTTGCATAGAACACCCCCTTAGTAGTAGATCGGCTTAACGTGGGCTGTTTCACATCAGATGACATATGCAACCATAATGTGACTGTCTCACTAGTCAGTCCATGCTCATCCGTCAGTTTCACTGTTACTACATCATCGTGCCAAACACTACAATAGAACCCAGCAGACTCTAATCCGGCCTTCAGGGCAGTGAGAGAACCCTCCACCACCAGGTGATTTCCGGCAGTGTCATTTACAGCATCAACTCGAAGACCATTCTTAGCAAGAAACATTACCGAACCATATTGAGCTGTAAAATCAATTCTCATAAATGACTCACTGCCGCTCCGATGGTCACGGTCGCAAATACTGATACCTGACAGAAGACCGAACCTCCCAACTTGCATTGTAAAGTTATTATTAGATGCTACAATTTCGGGACGATCGTTAACCTCTATCACTTTCACCACTGATGTGGCATACGCCGTTAAGTCAGCATCTATATCAGTCACTTTGATCACTACAGTGTCGATTCCACTCCAGTCAAATGGAGGGACGTATTCCATATCTAAAAGCGCCTGATTGGCCATATTTTCGGATGCAAAATACCAGCTGGGAAGTCCCAGCACAGATCCTGCAGAGCTCCACAACTCAATCTTGATATTAGAGGACATGCTCGTAATTTCAAATAGTGGAAGCCCGGATACGGTAAAGTCCTCGAATGTTGTGACAGCAGATGCAGCTACTTTGGCAACCAGAACCCCAGTCTTTATATCGGGTACCACTTCCAATTCCACTCTAGACACCACATCACCCACTTCCACTTGAACAAAAGACGTCCCAAAAGACGAGCACGAATATTGAATCTTTGACAGTGCCTCGTTCACATACTTCAAAGGCCCTTTGAATAATACCGAGAGACCGAAACGTCGCAAAGGAGTGTCCGCATTTGCTGCATAGATGCCTCCGCTACTGTCTTTTAAATAGATAGAACCACGGGTGGTGGATACATTAACAAGTATATGATCTTCAAAACCCTCTCTCTCATCAGTTGCAGAGATCAAAAATGCAGGAATATTGAAGGATCTTCCTGCAGGAACTTGAATCGAAGAAGAGCCAAACAAATGAGGAGGACTGATTTCATAGCTCGACACTGCGTTGCATGATAGCAACAAGCTGATAACAAACCAAAAACAGGCCGCGCGTCTGATCATTAGTAAGCTTAAAGCTTGAAAGTGTGCTTTTAGCAATATTCTATTAGATTCCGTTTAGTCTATTACAAGACAATACAATTGGCAGAGTCCCAAATAACTTGAACAATTTTTCAACGCATGGAGCAATAATCACGTAAATTAACTTCATACGAAAATATCCAAATTCAATACCAGAACCAGTACTATAAAATTCGTTTTAAACACCTACTACCCTGGGTCTTGTACCAATTTAACAATACCGTTAATTCCGCTATGGTCTACCACAGTTGACCGTTTTATTTGGCGCTATTGGGACAGTGTTGCTCGTGATCATTCGGCATTTATGGATTCGTCTTCAAGCAAGGAGTCATCCAGTAGAGCGCCTTTGCCTACAGAGATGAAGCTCCAACTGCAAAGCAGAATATACAAAAATCATACTGTACCAACACCACCAGTACTATCCCCACGTCGTCCCGGTATGCGAAAAGGGAGTAAGCCTGAACGACCTATTAAGTTCAATTTTCAGCGAAAGGAAACCAAATTTGTTGAAGTAAAAACCATTGAAAACAATTTGGATGAAGTTTCTGAAGCCAGAGACGTTGTTGAAATGTGTACTCTCAATGACGCTCTCAAGAAAGCGAGAAAGCGACGCTACCGACCGGAATATAAGAGTTTCACGGAGGCAATGATCATTCAATATAGTCATGCGACACAGCTATTGAATACAGATGCATTTCTTTATTTCAAGCGGGTGAATACGATATACGAATTGGAACCGTTGAAAAGTAAGGCGAAATTGGGTGAGCTGGAATTTGAGTACTACATCATTTCATGCAGTGGAATCACAACTCAGTATCCGAATGGTGGTGCCACTGAGTTTACTTCTCTGGGACAATTTGAAAGAGAATTCTTTTTGTACTCGTACGTCAAGACCATTCCTTTCTTTAAATCATACCGTTTGTGGAAATCGTTCAAAGACTGGAAAACAAACGTGCGTGCAAGAAAAGTTTCTTCGTGTATCGAAAATTTAGAAGAGAATCTATTTATTCTTCATCCATTATTGAGAAATTCACTCCTAGAACTCAGAGCCATGTGTTGCGAGGCTGCGCGATTTCGCTTGTTTTCAATTAGCACTACTTCCACTTTTGAGTTGGAAGATTTTGTCAATTCACAAGAAAAGCAGAGGGAACAAGCCAGGATTCACTTGGAGGCATTTTCGGACAATGTTCGCACCATGCTTGCGCAAGCGTGTGAAGACGCATTGAGGAATTTTCTGCAGGAAAATGGATTTGTTAGGAGCAAGAATCAGCAAGACCGCCAATATACCAGTAAATCTGGATTGACTGTCACTGATATGGCACGCAAAGAAAAACAAGATATTCGGGCGATTACATTCACTGAGCGAGCTGCTATGCGAACTCAGTGTAGAAAACTGACCAAGTATATCAGATTGATTGATACTTTGGTGATGGATACTTTCTTGGGTCTTGTTGCTTCTTCCACATTTGACTTTTTGCATCATTTAGAAACTCGACAAGACGCCATAAATGCAATGAATGCCTCCAGTGCTTCCATGCAGGAAGGAGAATCTGGGACACAATTGGTCCCAAGCAGTAAGAAAATAAAAGAAGCTCTACTACCTGTGTTCCAGGTGAAATTGGAGGCTTTTAACATGACTGGAGGATCTGACGATGATTCTGAAAACAATTTGAAATTTGTGCCTACAGCAGAAACTTTTAGAAATGAAATCGAAAAGGTCATTTTTGAGACTTTAAAAGTTGTTACAGACCCTGTGAGGCTAATCGTTCATCCAGATTTTGAGCTTTATGCTCAGCCTGCCATGGAAGAGACCACAGGAGGAGAAAGTCTGGATTTGGAAATGATGATTGTAGAGGATCCTCAGTTCCAAACGACTATTGAGAACATCTCTGAATGCATTCGTCTAAATTTCGAAAATGCGACTACGTACAGTCGTGAATTTTCAAAGTTCGTAGAAAAGTTTTTAGAAAACAAAGCGCTTATGAAGGTATTGGTCATTCCCGAATATCAAGATAAGGAAATCGACGTATTTCAAGAGTTACTGGAAGTATATACGAGCCAACAAACATTTTTTGACTGCATGCCACGTGTCACCAATGTAGGTATCGTTCAGGTAAACTCGGAGAAGTTGAGGAATAGCTTTCTCCCCAGTCCAAGACAGTGTCTGGTTAGAATTAAGAGTCTAATTCCAGATATTATGCGATTGAAGGCCAATGAGAGCCTTAAAGATATGACTTCACGAAATGAGAAGCTAGGTGAAATTCCATATTCTGTTAGTGATTTTGTAGATTTGATGGCATTCCTGCGAGAAACCACCAGCACAATCGAGGAGTTGGATGCGAGATTCAACTTTGCGACCAAAATGTGCAATCTATGCAACTATTTTAATATTGAACTTTCGGAAGAGGACAACACGGCGATTTACATGCTCAGGGAGACAAACAAAGCATTGCATTTATCGATTCAAGTTATTGAAGACTCTTCTACGGAAAATACCGTTAGATTTGCCAAGGAATTAACAGAACTTGTCCCTAAACTCAAAGATGACATCACCGGTATCCAAGGGGTTCTTCTTAACACGATGGTGTCTGATGCCGAGGCTGATGTGAATGAAGTGGTAGCATTCCTGAAAAAGACTCGTGCACAAGTAGATGAGTTGGATGTGTTGCGTAAACGATATGCTTTTTATGAGAGCACTCTGGGTTTACCACTTTCAAGGTATGACCAACTGGACGAGGTCAAGCAAGATCTTAACATCAAGTCTAAATTGTGGGAAGCGACTGACAAATGGCGATTAAAATCTCAAGAATGGTGCGGGATGGTTTTCGAAAGCGTAGACCCTACATCCATATCCCAGGAAGTCGAGCAATACATTAAGGTTGCATTACAAGCTGAGAAAGCTCTTCCAGGAAACCCTGTTGCTGCCATGTTAAAGGGCCATGTGAATGATTTTAGACGAACTATGCCTGTCGTGACTGCATTGCGTTGTCCTGATTTGCAAGATAGACACTGGGAAACTATTCATGCGATTCTTGGCTATCAAGTATGCGGAGCGCAAGATCTGCGTTTAGATACTCTCATTAACTTAAGGGCGATGGACCACGGAGAGCACCTGGAGACTATTGCAGTTGAGGCTGTGCAAGAGGCAGTTCTAGTGAAGATGTTGGAGAAATTAGACACTCGATGGGATGCATCGGAATTCACTATACTTCAATTCAAAGAAAGCAAAGATCATATTATTGGAGGTATCGACGAGGTTATTATAGATTTGGATGACTCGTTGGTTACGGTAAACACTATTTTAGGATCTCGTTATGTGAAGCCTATACGCGAAAAGGTGGACGAGTGGCAGGTGAAATTGATTCTATTTCAAGACTCGTTAGAAGAATGGCTTACATGCCAAAAGAATTGGATGTATTTAGAATCAATCTTTAGTGCACCTGATATCCAACGACAGCTTCCAAGCGAATCGAAGGTCTTTTTTAAGATTGACAATAGTTTGAGAGAAAACATGCGTCGAACTATTGATGACCCAAATTGTGTTCGATCTTGTACTAGGAATGGTTTGAAAGACACTTTGATCAGGCACAATGCTGGTCTAGATTCCATTCAGAAAAGTCTTGAAGATTATCTTGAAACGAAACGAGCTGCCTTTCCTCGTTTTTATTTTCTTTCCAATGATGAATTATTAGAAATTCTTGCCCAAACAAAGGATCCACAAGCAGTTCAGCCCCATTTGCGCAAGTGTTTCGATGCGTTGGTGAAGCTGGATTTCGGAGACCAGCCGAAGTCCATTAATATTCTTGCAATGATCTCACCTGAAGGCGAGCATATTAATCTAGGAAAGAATCTCAAAGCACGTGGAAATGTGGAGGACTGGCTTAGTTCCGTGGAACTTAATATGAAAACATCTCTGCAAAAACTCATGAAAGCTGGTTTACTCGACTATTTCACGAGACCAAGAGGGGAATGGGTCAAGAGCCATCCTGGACAAGTAGTGGCTACTGTTGCTCAAATAGCATGGGTACTTGGAACTGAAGCTGCGATTTCCAATACAGCGCAAGTAGACTCTTCAGAGGAATCATTTCTTGATGAGTATTATCACGGTGCTGTTTCCTCCATTGAATCATGGTACCAAAGAAATGTCGAAGATCTAAATACTCTCACTGAAATGGTTAGATCAAATCTTTCGAACCGAGAGCGTAAGATAATCGTAGCGCTAGTCACCACCGACGTTCATGCAAGAGATATAGTGGAGACACTTCGAGACGACAACGTCACTTCTGTGGATAGTTTTACATGGCAACAGCAGCTGAGGTACTACTGGCAGAAGGACGACCTGGATGATTGCGTTGTAAGGCAATCTAATTCAGTTATTAGATACGCTTACGAATACCAAGGATGCACATCTCGCCTGGTAATCGCGCCCCTTACCGAACGATGTTGGATGACACTGACAGGTGCTTTACATCTAAAGTTAGGGGGATCTCCCAGCGGTCCAGCAGGCACAGGCAAAACGGAATCTTCCAAAGACTTGGCAAAAGCTCTTGGTATTCAATGCATAGTATATAATTGCTCTGACCAAATTGACTATAAGATGACTGCCAAATTGTTCAGTGGTTTAGCGCAAGCAGGCTGCTGGACTTGCCTTGATGAATTCAATCGGATCGATATTGAAGTTCTATCCGTGATAGCACAGCAACTTTTAATCCTACGTCAAGCTCGACTGGCGGGATTGGAATCGATCCCGTTTGAAGGTCGGACGATTCTTTTGAAAGACCACCATGTCATCATTACCATGAATCCTGGATATGCTGGTAGAACTGAGTTACCAGACAATCTTAAAGTATTGTTCCGTCCTGTAGCAATGATGGTTCCGAATTATAGTCTCATTGCCGAAATCATGTTGTTTGCTGAGGGATTCAATGATGCCAAAAACCTCAGTCGAAAAATGGCCAAAATGTATATTTTATGCAGTGAACAGTTGTCCCAACAGTGTCATTATGATTACGGCCTTCGAGCGGTAAAATCAGTGCTGGTGATGGCCGGCGGGTTAAAACGAGGAAACCCAGAGCTTTCAGAAGATGTGGTTTTGATTCGAGCGTTACGGGATAGTAACTTGCCCAAGTTCTTGAGTCAGGACGTACCGTTGTTTTTCGGGATCTTGGCGGATTTGTTTCCTGGTGTTCAGGTACCATATCAAGACATGGGTGATTTGCAAGGTACCATTGAGTACATTCTTGAGGAGAACAAACTTCAAGTGGTAGATGCTTTTGTTACTAAGATCATTCAACTGTACGAAACCATGAATGTAAGATTTGGCATCACAATCGTTGGTCCAACAGGGGCTGGCAAAACGACTGCTTATCAAACTCTAGCTGACGCTGTTTCATACCTGAACGGAAAAGCAGAGGACTCAGAATCCAGTCCATATCAGCTCACACATCGCCACGTGCTGAATCCCAAATGTATATCCATGGGAGAGTTGTATGGAGAATTTAATGAGTTATCACAAGAATGGACTGACGGACTGGCTTCTTCAATTATGAGAGCTATGGTTAATAGTGAAACCAGCGATTCAAAATGGATTATTTTTGATGGACCTATTGATGCACTATGGATTGAAAACATGAATACGGTGCTTGATGACAACATGACACTTTGTCTGGCGAATGGTGAGCGAATTAAGTTGAAAGCGGAGATGAAATGTGTATTTGAAGTTCAAGATCTCGAAGTTGCTTCTCCGGCAACAGTGTCTCGTCTTGGAGTTCTTTACATGGCACCCGCTGGTTTGGGATACGTACCATATATTGTGTCATGGATTACAAAAGAGATGTACCAGCATTTCTCCGAACAATGCTCCAGTCGCTTTATGGAACTAGTCAACGACATGTTTGTTCCTGCAATTGAGTTAGTTCGTCGGGAATTCAAAGAGCCAATTGAAACCTGTGATATTCAACAAGCATCTTCATTGTGTACCATCTTCAAATCCTTTTTCCTTGCCACACCTTTCTTCACAGAAACCTATGTGCAATATTTGCAAGTTGGGCGTAAAAGCGGTGAAACCAAGGCCGGGACTGAAATCCATGAAAAAGCAGTTAGGTTGTTGGACAAATACTTTTTATTCGCATTGGTATGGTCAGTTGGTGCGTCGCTAGATGCAACATCAGGAGAAGCATTTGATGAATGGACAAGAAAATCATGTGAGAAACACGGATTGAGTTTCATTCCTAGGAGAGGATTGATTTCAGATTACATCGTAAACACAGAAACCCATGAAATCCAAGCCTGGGAGGAATTGGTTCCCAAGTTCGTATTCCAGGACACAACCCCATTCTCTCAAATTGTTGTGCCTACTGTTGACACTTTGCGCTATTCGTTTATCATAGAGAAATTGCTTGAGATGAGAAAGCCGTGCTTCATCACTGGTGTCACAGGAACAGGGAAAACAGTTATTATGCAATTTCTTCTCCAGGAGCTTTCCAAAAATGAGGACGACGAGGAGACTGCTGCCCAAACAAGGCTCAAAATTTGTCCTATCAGTCTGGGTTTCTCAGCGCAAACCTCCTCAAAGGTGGCCCAACTCTCCATAGAAGCAAAGCTCGAAAAGAAGCGCAAAACGCTGCTTGGAGCACCAGCAGGTCAAGTAGCAGTCATTTTTGTGGACGATGTTAATATGCCTCAGGTGGAAGAATACGGGGCTCAACCTCCGCTGGAACTATTGCGCCAATTTCTGGATTTCAAAGGATTTTACGATCGAGACAAATTGTTCTTCAAAGAGGTACAGGATGCTATTCTAACTGTCGCCGCGGCTCCACCGGGTGGTGGAAGGAACAAAGTGACGCCTCGATTTGTGAGACACTTTAACGTATTGTGTATGGCTCCAGCAACTTCTCAAACGATGCACACAATGTTTAACAGCATTCTGTCGGGACATCTTAGCAAAGGCTTTTCCCAGGACATCAAAGGATTGAGCAGTACCATTGTGCAAAGCACATTGGATGTCTACTTCAAAATATCTACCGAAATGCTTCCTACACCTCAGAAGTCCCATTACACCTTTAACCTCCGTGATCTCAGTAAGGTATTACAAGGTCTCCTCATGTTGCGTCCAGATCGATGTGATTCTGTTGAAACAATGACTCGCTTGTGGGTACATGAGTCTATGAGGGTTTTCCATGATAGGCTTGTCAATATACGCGATAAAACTTGGTTCAAGGAGTTGGTGATAGAACTATTGAAACGAAATTTCAAAACGCACTGGACTTTGGAGGAGTTGTTTGGGAGCGACTCTGACGACCCGAATTCAAGTCCATTGCTTTTTGCCGATTTTCTTCGAGGTTTTGGCGAGACAGATGATGCGCCTTATGAGCGGGTTCGGGATCTAGGACAGATTCGAAAAGTTTTGGAAGACGCTCTGGATGATTATAACATCACTAATCTTGCCAAAATGAATTTGGTTTTCTTTAAGGATGCAATCGAACATATTACAAGGATTTCTAGAATTCTTCATCAGAAACGTGGCAATGTTATGCTGGTCGGAGTCGGTGGATCTGGTAAACAAAGTGTTACTCGACTTTCTATGTACATGTCTGGTATGAAGTGCTTCCAACTGGAAATAACCAAGGGGTATGGACTTGCCGAGTTCCGGGAAGACGTGAAGCTAATGATGATTCATGCCGGTGTTGAAGGTAGAGGAGCAGGTTTTCTATTTACGGACACTCAGATCATTGACGAGAGTTTTTTGGAAGATATTAACAACATCTTAAACTCTGGGGAAGTACCTAATCTCTTTCCGCAAGATGAAATGGATCGAATTATCGCCGACATGAGTCCAGCTCTGAAGGAAGCCGGCATTCCCGAATCTCGTGACAACGCCAAGCTCTTCTTTGTCAATAGAGTCCGGGATAACATGCATATTGTTTTGTGTATGTCGCCAGTAGGAAATAATCTCCGAGTACGCTGCCGACAATTCCCTTCCCTCATTAACTGCTGCACTATCGATTGGTTCTTGCAATGGCCCACAAGTGCTCTTAATTCAGTTGCTAACCGGTTTTTGGCAGGTCTCGATCTTCCTTCTGAGCAGTGTAGAAGCAGCCTTGTAACTGCATGCGCCATGGTACATGTCTCAATAGTTGAAGCCTCTGATATTTTTCTTGCAGAGTTAGGACGAACTGTTTTTACAACACCAAAGTCTTATCTCGATCTAATAGAATTGTATATCGCGATGCTTCAAACTAAACGAGCAGAGATTCACCAATCCTGTGATCGTCTTTCGAATGGAGTAGTGAAGCTTGAGGAAACCAATATCATGGTTCAGAATCTCAAAGAAGAACTCAAAGCCATGATGCCGGTCCTCGAAGAGAAAAGTAAAGATGCTGGCGAGTTGCTGAAGCAGGTTGCCAAGGAACAAGCCGAAGCGAGCGTAGTAAAAGCAAGAGTAGCCAAGGAAGAAGCTCAGGTGAACAGCAAAGCTGCGGAAGTGGCAGTAGTTCAAGAAGATGCCCAACGTGACCTAGATAAAGCATTGCCAGCTCTGAATGAGGCCATTAAAGCTCTTGATTCCCTTGACAAGAAAGACATTACTGAGATTAAGAACTTTATCAAGCCGCCCCAAGCAGTACAAACAGTCCTGGAAGCAGTTAATGTACTGTTAGGGGAAAAGCCAGACTGGGACACTGCCAAGAAAGTTATGAGTGACACAAAGTTTATGGACAATCTAAAAGCATACGACAAGGATAATATTTCTGCCGGAACTCTCAAAAAGTTGAAAAAGTACATTGAAGATCCTGTAATGGCTGTCGACAATGTCACTAAAGTTAGTAAAGCAGCTACCTCATTGTGCATGTGGGTTCATGCGATGGATGTGTACTCAGTAGTTGCTAAGGAGGTAGGTCCTAAACGAGCGCGACTTGAGAGCATGAACAAAGCACTTCAAGAGGCTAATGACACTTTGCAAGGCAAACAAGCTGCACTTTGGGAAATTGAAACCAAAGTGAACGAATTGCAGGCAAAGTGCGATCATACGTTGAAGGAAAAGAATCAACTTGCCAAAGAAGCAGAGAAAACAAAAGCTCGTTTGGAAAGAGCCGAGAAACTGACAAACGGCCTTGCTAGTGAAGGAGTTAGATGGAAAGTTACTGTGGAGCAGCTTTCACAGCAAATTGGGCTTTTAGTTGGCGATATCTTCATCGCAGCAGCATGCATCTCTTACTATGGTGCTTTCACTGGTCCATATCGTGACAATCTGGTGTCCCAGTGGAGAAGCAAGATACTTGAGATGGAAGTCCCATGTAGCAGCGGATTTGATTTAGTCGCGGTGATAGGGAATCCAGTGACAGTTCGTGAATGGCAGATATGCGGACTGCCGACTGATGACGTGTCAACCAACAATGCCATTCTCACCATTCATGGAAAGCGGTGGCCGTTGATGATTGATCCTCAGATGCAAGCCAACCGATGGATTAAACAGAAGGAAGCCAAGAATGGTATTGAATGTGTCAAGATGACTGATCCAGATCTATTGCGATATTTAGAAACTGCAGTGAGAAATGGTAAACCTTTGCTCGTGGAAGACCTTGCAGAATACATCGATCCTGCTCTTGAGTCGATTTTACAAAGGGCTGTTTTCAAGCAGAATGGCAGGACGTTGGTGCGGATCGGTGATTCTGATGTCGATTTCGATTCGAACTTCAAACTGTTCATGACGACTAAACTCCCAAACCCGCATTATGTCCCGGAGGTATGTATCAAAGTTACATTGATTAATTTCACAGTCACAATGGAAGGATTGGAGGATCAACTTTTGGGAACTGTAGTTTTGAAGGAGCGTCCCGATATCGAGGAACGTAAAACCCGATTGCTAATGTCAATGGCTGCGGATAAAAAACAACTCAAAGACATTGAGGACAAGATATTGAAAATGTTGGCAGAATCTAAAGGAAACATTTTAGACGACGAAGAGTTGATCAACACGCTCGCCGATTCAAAAACCACATCTGCCATTATTACAGAAAGAGTTCAAGAGTCAGAAAAGACCAACAGCGAGGTCACAAAAATGCGAAACAGCTACCGTACTGCAGCTAGAAGGGGCAGTATTATCTATTTTGTCATAGCTGATCTTGCTCAATTCGATCCCATGTATCAATACTCGCTAGAATATTTTGTGAAGTTGTTCAAAAAGTGTATTGATGATAGCCCCAAAGATTCAAAACTAGCCCGTCGCTTAAGTAACATCATGGATTTCCAAAATCGATTCATATACAAGAATGTTTGTCGGGGTCTTTTTGAAATGCATAAATTGCTGTTTGCGTTTCTCATTTGTGTCAAGGTTATGAGGAACGATGGTAGTATCTCTGCTCTTGAATGGACTCTATTTCTAAGGGGAACTATATCTTTGAATAGTGAAAACAACGATCCCTCCATTTTGCTCCCTGATGGTTTGACTTTTAAAGCATTTCAGTCTGCTGGTGTACTGGAAAAAAGCTTTCCTGAATCGTTTGGTGGGCTATCCCAGGATATCTTGTCTCGATGGGATACTGTTTGGATTCATTGGATTCGCTCGGAAGAGAATATTTCCCTGCCCCAGTTATCCAATCCTGAGCTGAAACCCATGACGTGGTTTCAGAAACTCATCATGGTACAGATATTTCGAGAAGAAAAAGTGGTTTTTGCAGTCGAAGAATTTGTTCAAAATGAACTTGGAAAGGAATTCGTAGAGAACACGACTACCAGTATGGCAGATATACATGCTGATATGGATTGTAAAACACCTTGTATATTCGTCTTATCTCAAGGAGCAGACCCTACGACTATCTTATTGCGCTTTGCTGAAAAATATGATTATCGAGAACGACTGAAGGTAATTTCATTGGGCCAGGGTCAAGGATCAAAAGCAGAAGGTTTAATCCACACTGCTACAAAAACAGGAGACTGGGTTTTGCTTCAGAATTGCCATCTCGCTAAATCTTGGATGCCTAGACTAGAATCTCTGCTTGCTAGCTTCAATGAACCTCCTAGACCCGATGCGCCTACAAGCGATTTGTTCATTGCTGGAAATTCTATTCATCAATCTTTTCGGCTTTTTCTTACATCATTTCCAGCGAGTTACTTTCCTGTATCCATTTTACAAAACGGATTGAAATTGACAAACGAACCGCCAAAGGGGCTCAAGGCAAATATCTTGCGATCTTACGAAACGGTGCTACGAGATGGAATTCTTGATTCTTGTGATAAAAAACCAGTTGAATTTCGAAAGCTGCTATTCGGGCTCTGTTTCTTTCATGGAGTTGTTCAAGAACGCCGAAAATTTGGTCCTCTCGGATGGAATATCCGATACGAATTCGACGACTCCGATCTGGAAACATCGACGGAGCAACTTTGCAGATTTCTAAACGAGGATCAAATTCCATGGGATGCTTTGAGATATGTCACAGGGCAGATCAATTACGGAGGTAGGGTGACGGACGACTGGGACCGACGTTGTCTCATGAGTATCCTTTCCAGGTACTATAATGTGGGCATTCTAGAAAGTGGTTACGCATTCTCCCCATCGGGAAAGTACTTCGCGCCTCCAGATACTGACCTACAAGGTTACCGCGATTACATTGATAATCTCCCTGCTGTAGAAAACCCAGAAGTGTTCGGAATGCATGACAATGCCAACATTGCCTTTCAACTTAAGGAAAGCAGTACTCTAATATCTCGTGCCATATCTATTGAGCCTCGAACCATTGGATCTGATAACGGATCCACCCCTGATCAGATAGTGCTGCTTATGCTTGAGAGCATGAATAAGCGATTGCCAGCCAAACTGGATGTTGAAACAGAGGCAGGTTCAACTACATTCCTTCTCGATGATGAGACCGGTCTTTGTCAACCTTTGGCGACTTTCCTTGGTCAAGAAATCGTCAAGTTCAACACTCTCTTATTCCGGATGGGTTCAACAATAGAGCAACTTGTCAGTGCTATTTGTGGTTTTGTGGTGATGTCTGCCGATCTGGATATGATGTACACCAACATGTTTAATGATGCAGTTCCGGGGTTGTGGTCACAAGTAGCTTACCCATCACTCAAACGGCTATCATCTTGGTTTGATGATCTTATTTACCGAGTGGACTTTATTAGAAGTTGGCTTCAAAATGGTCTGCCTTCTGTTTTCCCTCTTCCAGTTTTCTTTTTCCCTCAGGGTTTTATGACAAGTGTATTGCAGACTCATGCTAGAAAGTATCAAATTGCAATTAATTCACTCGGTTTTGATTTCTCTGTGTATCATTGTGAGGAAGAAGATATTGAAAATTTTCCTGAAAATGGTGTTGTCGTTTCTGGGCTATACATGGAAGGAGCTCGTTGGGATACACAGACAAATCTTATTCAGGATTCTTGGCCTGGTGAAATGTTTTCAAAAATGCGCCCTATTCATTTCCTTCCTGTTGAAAACCCAGTTGGGGTTCCGGACCAGTATGCTTGCCCAGTATACAAGACATCCACCCGTGCTGGAGTCCTCAGCACCACCGGCATGTCCACGAATTTCGTTTTGCCTGTCATGCTACCAACTGACCGTGATCCAGAATACTGGATTTGGAAAGGGGTAGCCTTTTTACTTAATCTCAATAGCTGATACTTTTTCAATTCAAGTTAATAATGGAGACAGCAACGAGAGGTACAATTTTGTTGCAAGTACGTACTAAAGAGCCTCTTGAGAGCCTCAGGGTTCAAGATGAATAAATTAGAATAAAAAAGCATCTATTTGCGAAACAATTATCTGGAACTTGTATGCATAGAATATGGGCAAATGTTTGTCTAGTTAGTACTCTCACTCAATCAGAATACTTACGAAAAATCAAAGATACTTTCAAAATTGATTCGTCAGGGTTCGTCATTTGAAATATAAATTGCGGTCAACACGCTGCACATGGACGACGATTAGTTCCTTGAAAGGACATATGAATAATTCATTTGCTTGAACATGGTGCTCCAAGACCTTGTAATTAATCGAACGCACGTGGCACGACTAGATTGATAGTTTCAACGTTAATTATAAATCAAGATTATTCCCAAAAGTAAGAAAAGTAAGAGAATTAAAAACTAAAGCGAAAAAAATGGGTACGAATACGAGGATACTATTGCAGACATATTTGGTAGGTATGCGAGATCATTTTGGTGATACAGAGAGAGGAACATCAATGTATAAAG
>Ga0105054_10001799_pt1 | contig 34949 bp, 27 predicted proteins | sample BON02_FD_78091 | JGI IMG/M metagenome (GOLD analysis project Ga0105054, IMG submission 78091) | Freshwater microbial communities from Lake Bonney liftoff mats and glacier meltwater in Antarctica - BON-02 (megahit assembly) | ecosystem: Environmental > Aquatic > Freshwater > Ice > Glacier...
GCCTGAAGACCCGCTGGCCGCTGGAGGACATGCTGGGCGCCGACCTGGTGAATGCAGCCGTCAAGCGCATCGAGGTGGTGACCGGCCTGAACGCATCAGCGGTGGAGGTTGACGCCAGCCTGTGGCTCAAGGTCGAGAGTTTTTCCCTGCTGCAAGCAATGGTTTACCTGGCGGGCCGGCTCAAAGACGAGTTTGGGGTGAAGTTTGTCCAGCTGCGCCTGAGCGTGGCGGGCAGTCCGGGCAAGGCCCAGCTTGACCTGGTCTGGTCGGGCCAGGCGATGAGCACCGAGACCGTGATGAGTTGGGAACTGGATGCGATGCGCGTGGGCGGCGAAGCAACGCGCCTCACGGTGCGCGACGTGGTGGAGCGCCACGCGGGTGCTTTCTGGTTTGAGCGCGAGCGGGTGCGCCACCAGGCGTTTTTTCGGCTGCTGTTACCGCTGGCCAACCCGCAGGAGCGGGCCGAAGCCGCCGCGCTACGCCCCACCGACAGCCGGCCCGAGTACTACGACTTCGACCTGTTCAAGACCACCGAACTCACCCGCTCGCTCGACGATCAACGGCTGAGTGAGCTGGCCTACACCGTGTTCGACACCGAAACCACCGGGCTCAACCCGTCTCAGGGCGACGAGATCATCCAAATCGGTGCGGCGCGCATCGTCAACAACAAACTGCTGCGCCAGGAGAGCTTCGAGCAGCTGGTAGACCCCAAGCGCTCCATTTCCGCCGCCTCGATTCCCATCCACGGCATTCAGCCCGAGATGCTGCGCGGCCAGCCCACCATCGAACAGGTGCTGCCCGCGTTTCACGCGTTTGCGCAAGACACCGTGCTGGTGGCGCACAACGCTGCGTTTGACATGCGCTTTCTGCAACTCAAGCAGGAGCAGGCCGGTCTGGCCTTTGACCACCCGGTGCTCGACACCCTGCTGCTCTCGGCCGTGGTGCACCCGAATCAGGACTCGCACCGTCTGGAGGCCCTGGCCGAGCGCTTCAACGTCGCAATGGTCGGCCGCCACACCGCACTGGGCGACGCCCTGGTGACCGCCGAGGTGTTCCTGAAGCTGGTCCCGCTGCTGGCCGAAATGGGCATCCACACGCTGGGCGAGGCGCGCGAAGCGGCACAGAAAACGTATTACGCGCGACTCAAATATTGACTCCCCTCGCGCTGGCCTGCGGCCGTCGCCCTCCAGGGAGCGGCACTGGCAGCCCGGCAAAGCCGGTTGCGCAGTGCCCTGGAACGCGCCCCCGCTTCGTTCAGCACCTTCTCCAGCGCGATGCGACCTAAGCCAGTAATGCCTGTGGAACCGGCGTTGCCGGGCCACAGGCACCGTCTCCTGGGGGTGACAGCCGCAGGCGGCACGGGGGGGGGGTTACATGCGGTACCGCTGCCCCATCACATTTTGCAGCGAATGCACCACGTTGAACGCGTCTCTCAGCTGGCTGCGCTCGAAGTTGGAGATGTCGCCCAGCGGCAGATGGTGATCGGGCGGTTGACCGGCGGCGATTTGACGGGCTTGGTGCTGGATGCGGGCAAAGGCGATGAACTCCAGGGCTTCGCGCAGGTCGCGTGCGCTTTGCTCGCTGATGGAGGGGTCCCCTGCCGCGCTGATCAACCGGTCGTGGGTGTTGACCGCTTCGTGCCCACCGGCCAGGGCATAGACCCGTGCGAGGTCCACGATCGGCACCACACCGGTGTGCTTCAGGTCGATGGTGCCCTTGTGCTCGCCGCTGCGAATCGCTGAGATGCCCTTGAACACGCCCAGTGGTGGCTGGTGTTGCAGCGCGTTGGCGACCATGTGGGCCAGGAACAGGGTGTTGCCCTTGGTGCGGCTCAACACGTCGCGCCGCAGGCCATCGAGCAGGACGCTGCTGCCGTACACCGCCCGCAGGTCGAAGAACACGCAGGTCAGCATCAGGGCCTTGGGCTCGGGAACGCTGATCCAGCGCGCGAAATACCCGATCCAGTGGCGTTGCGGCTGGCGCCAGGTGTCGGTCATGGCCATCATCTCGCCCGGGCAGCGGATGTAGCCGCAGGCGTCTAGCCCGTCGCAGACAAACAGCGCCATCGCCTTGAAGTAGGCGCCGTGCTGGGCCTCGTCAAAGCGGTCGTCCAGCACCATGCAGTTGTCTTGGTCGGACTTGGCGGTCTGTTCGTTGCGCGCCTGCGAGCCCGCTGCCACCCACACATAGTCCACCGGCGCCGGGCCGAGTTTGCGTTCGGCAAGTTGCAGCAGCCGGCTGGTGATCGCGTCGGTGATGGCGGTGATGATGTGGCCGCTGCTGTGGGCCGAGGCCTGGGCGCTGGCCAGACTTTGCTGCAGGCGTTTGACGCGGCCGCTGGCGGCTTTCAAACCCTCGATGCTGGTCTGCTTGTAAACCTCGCCCGTGAGATAAACCGCCGAGGTGCTGTGTTGCTCGCTCACATCGGTGGCGGTGATCATGCCGACGATGCGCTGGCCGTCGAGCACCGGCACGTGGTGGATGTTGTGGCGCGCCATCAGCAGCAAGGCGTCAAACGCTGGGTTTTGCACATCGATCGTCATCGGTGCCAGGGTGGCGATGTCGGCCACCGGGCGGGCGGGGTCCATCCCGGTAGCCAACACCCGATTGCGCAAATCGCGGTCGGTGATCAGACCAAGCAGGCGCCCCTGTTCCACGAGCAACACCGACGAGACGCGCTGCTCGCTCATGGTGCGCGCGGCCTCAAAGATGGGGGTGTTGGGCGCCAAGGTGATCGGCTCGCGCTTGATTAGCGAGCGCACCGGCGTGGTCATGAGGTTGAGTGTGGGATCGGCCTGGCTGCGCTCGCGCGCCGCGGCACCTGATGGTGGCGGGCTGGGCGGCAGCAAAATGGCAAGCGCTGCCGATTCTTCGCGCAGCGAGTCGACCAAGCTGGCGTCGAGCCGCGCGAACTCGCAAGCTGTTTGCGCCTGCGCCAAGGCGATGCCCGGGTGGGCCGAGGGCGTCAGCAACTCGCCGCTGCGCCAGACCAGAATCGGCTGGCGCTGGTCATCCAGCAGCATCAGCTCGCCCGACACCAGCCAGTGCAGGGCGGGGTTTGGGTCGCCCGCGAAGTCCAGCGTCTTGCCGGCAGCCAGCCGATGCAGCGTGAGCGTCTCTGCCAGCCTTTGCTGCCGCTGGGCGCAGAGCAGGCCAAAGATGCGGTGGGCCTGGATGGAGTCGCTCAAATGCGAGGCTGGCGTGGGCATGGGTTCAACAGGTGCAAAGGGCGTGCAGCGGGAGGGCTTGAAATACACACCAAATGCTACACCGCACCGCCCTTTGATCGCGTGCTGGCGAGGGGCCGCGTTTGACTCGAATCGGCAGGCGCGACGGTGCCGGCGTCAGGAAATGGTAACTTCGCGCTCCACATCCAACACAGATGACTCGAAACCAACATGTTGACTTTGATCCTGGCTCTCAAGGCGGTGGTGGAAGTGGCGGCCCTGGTGGTACTGGGTCGCTGGCTGCTTGGTCTGCTTGTGGGCACAGGTCGCGACAACAACCTGGCTTACCAGGTGCTCAGTGCGGCGGCGCTGCCGGCGCTGCGCCTGGCGCGCTTGCTCAGCCCGCGCATTGTGATCGAGCGCCACCTGCCGCTGGTGGCGCTGCTGCTGTTGGGCTTTGCCTGGATCGCGGTCACCAGCTGGAAGATTGCCCATTGCCGCGCCATCGGGGTTGCCGCTTGCCTCTGATGCCCGCGCTCGATCACCTGCTGGCGCAAGGGGTGCTGCGTGCGCTGCTGCTGTTGGGTGCGCGCGATGGGGCGCTGCGGCTGGCGAGTCGCCAGATTGAGCGCGATCCGCGCAACCGCCACGCGCTGGCGACGCGGGCGCATTTGCTGGCTGCTCAGGGCAAGCACCACCCAGCCCTGGCCGATCTGGAGCGGCTGGTGCAACTGGTGCCCGATCGGGCTGGCGCCTGGTTCAACCTGGGCTATGTGCAGGAATGCCTGGACGATCTGCCAGCGGCAGCCGAGTCATTTCTCCAGGCGGTGACGCTGGCGCCTGGTATGGACCGCGCCTGGTATGGGCTGGGCCTGTGCCGCATCCGGCAAGGGCGGTGGATGGAGGCGGTGAGCGCCCTGCAGCGCACCACCGAGCTGCAGCCCATGAGCCCGAACGGCTGGTACCAGCTGGCCCGCGTGCACCTTGAGCTTGGGGAGCCCGAGCAGGCGCGCCGTGTGCTGCAGCACCTGCACAGCTTCGAGCCCAAGGTGGCGGCGCAGCTGGAACGCGAGACTGGCCTGCGCGCCTTGGTCGCTTGAACCATGGGCCTGTGCTGCTGTGCGCCGACCCACACGGCTCGCTCGCATCGGTCCGAAAGCACCCGTCCACATGAGTGATGCAAGCCAGCGCCATTGGCGCAGCAACCTGCTGGTGACCGCGCTGCTGCTGCTGGTGTGGCTGGGCGTGACATTCGGCGTGAGCTACTTCGCGCGCGAGTTGAGCTTCAGTTTCTTTGGCTGGCCGTTCAGCTTCTGGGTCGGGGCGCAGGGTGCGCTGGCGGTCTACTTGCTGATCGTGGGCTTTTATGCCTGGTACATGAACCGCCTGGATCTGCGCCACGGCGCAGACGAAGAGGAGCCCTGAGCAATGGCGATCCCACCCGCAACACCCAGCTCGACAGCCGCCTACAACCGCGCTTTCAAGCGCCAGCTCAACCGCGTCTACCGCTGGTACACGCTGGGTTTCTTGCTGTTTGTGGTGCTGTTGGCGGTGCTGGAGCAGCTCGGTCTGCCGCGCGACTGGATCGGCCTCATCTTTCTGATCGCCACCATCGCGCTCTACGCCGGCATCGGCATCATGAGCCGCACCACCGACGCCACCGAGTACTACGTGGCGGGCCGGCGTGTGCCGGCGATGTACAACGGCATGGCCACCGGTGCCGACTGGATGTCGGCCGCGTCCTTCATCGGTCTGGCAGGCACGCTCTACCTCACCGGTTACAACGGCCTGGCCTTCATCTTGGGCTGGACCGGCGGCTACTGCCTGGTGGCGCTGCTGCTCGCGCCCTATTTGCGCAAATTTGGCCAGTTCACCATCCCCGACTTTCTGGGCGAGCGCTACGGCGGCAACCTGCCGCGCTTCATCGGCGTGGCCGCCGCCATTCTGTGCTCGTTCACCTACCTGGTGGCGCAGATTTATGGCGTCGGACTGATCACCTCGCGGCTGACCGGTGTGGCGTTTGAGATCGGCGTGTTTCTGGGCCTGGGCGGTATTTTGGTGTGCTCCTTTCTGGGCGGTATGCGCGCGGTCACCTGGACGCAGGTCACGCAGTACATCGTGCTGATCGTGGCCTACTTGCTGCCGGTGGTGTGGCTCTCGGTCAAGCAGACCGGTGTGCCGGTGCCGCAGGCGATTTATGGTTTTCAGCTGGAGAAAGTGAGCGCCAAAGAGCGGCTGCTGACGAGCGATCCCAAGGAGCTTGAGGTGCGCGCGCTGTACCGCGAGCGCGCCGATCTCCTGCACGCCAAGCTGGCCGATCCGGCGGCGGCGCTGGCGGCCGACAAGGTCGCTGCCGAAGCCCGTCTGGCTCGCTTGCGCGAGGCCACCGCCCCCTCGCGCGAGGTCTCGGCGGCCGAAAAAGCGGTGTCCTCCTTGCCGCGCGACGCCGCTACCGCGCGCCTGGTCTGGAGTCGAGCCAAGCTTGAGGCCGACACCAAGAGCAAACCGCTCAATGGCATGCCGCCGCACGCAGCGCAGTTCGCTGGCGACCCCGATGGCAATGCGGCCGAGCAGAAGACGTTCAACGATTCGCGTCGCAACTTCCTCGCGCTGGTGTTTTGCCTGACCATTGGCACCGCCGCCTTGCCCCATATTTTGATGCGCTACTACACCGTGCCCAGCGTGAGACAGGCGCGCGAATCGGTGACTTGGTCGCTGCTGTTCATCGTGCTGCTGTATTTCACCGCGCCTGCGCTTGCGGTGCTGGTGAAGTTTGAGGTGTTCAACGGGCTGGTCGGTACACCGTTTGATCAGTTGCCGGCCTGGGTCGGGTCTTGGAGCAAGGTCGACCCTTCGCTGCTCTCGCTGACCGACATCAACCAAGACGGCCTGCTACAGCTCAACGAGATGAGCATCGACGGCGACATCATTGTGCTGGCGACAGCCGAAATTGGGGGGCTGCCTTATGTGATTGCCGGGCTCGTGGCCGCTGGCGGGCTGGCCGCCGCTCTGTCCACCGCCGACGGGCTGCTGCTGACGATAGCCAATGCCTTGTCGCACGACATCTATTACAAGATGTTGGACCCGAACGCCTCCACCGCGCGGCGCGTCACCATCTCCAAGGTGCTGCTGCTGATGGTGGCGTTGGCGGCGGCCTATGTGGCGGCTCAGCGCCCAGCCGATATTTTGTTTTTGGTGTCGGCGGCGTTCTCGTTTGCCGCCGCAGCGTTCTTTCCGGCGCTGGTGCTGGGCATTTTCTGGAAGCGCACCAACGGCCTTGCCGCCTCGATCGGCATGCTCGCTGGCCTGGGGGTAACGCTGTACTACATGGCGATGAACCAGCGCTGGCTGCGCCAGGTGTTCGGCGTCACCGAGCCGGTGGATCTGTGGTGGGGCATTCAGCCCATCTCCGCAGGCCTGTTCGGCGTGCCCGTGGGCTTTGTGGTGATTGTGCTGATCAGCCTGTTCCGGCCTCCGCCCAGCCCCCAGGTGCAGGCGCTGGTGGAGTACGTGCGCTATCCGCGCCTGCCGAACGGTCCCCGCGTCGATTGAAGTCCCGGGCTGGCGGCTGCGCGTTCCGGCTAGGTCGCAAACAAGAGGGGGGGGTCTAACGGTCACAGAACTGCTAGAATCATGGGCTTCGCCTTGCTGCACCCCGACCGACGCTGGGGGTAGCTTTCACCCGAACCCAGCGCCAGATCATTTGGCGCAGGGTCATCCAAAAGGAGAGTTATGCGTCATTACGAAATCGTCTTGCTGATCCATCCGGATCAAAGCGAGCAGGTGCCGGCCATGCTGGAGCGCTACAAAGGCATGATCACCGCCGGCAGTGGCAAGATTCACCGCGTGGAAGACTGGGGCCGTCGCCAGCTGATCTATCAGATCAACAAGCTGTCCAAAGCCCACTACCTGTGCGTCAACATTGAGGCCGATCAGACTGTGATGGCCGAGTTGGAGCACGCCTTCAAGTTCAACGACGCTGTACTGCGCCACCTTACTGTGTTGCGCAAGAAGGCCGAAACCGGCCCGTCGAGCATGATGAAGTCGGTTGAGCGCGAAGAAGCCCGCAAGCTGAATCCGCCAGACCGCGATCGCTCGGACAGAGGCGACAGGTCTGAACGCTCCGACCGCCCCGACCGCCCCGACCGCTCGGGTTCCCAGGAGCGCGCAGCCGCCTGATTGTCTGGCGCGCCTGGCAGGCAGTGAATCAGTTTCGGTTGTCGGCGTCGGTGGTGCAGGTGCAAACCTTGCGCTACACCCCAGCTGGCATTCCCGCCTTGAACATCGTGCTTGAGCACGAGTCTGAGGTGACCGAAATGGACACACCGAGGCAGGTGAAGGTGCAGCTGAAGGCGGTGGTCTTCGGCGCTCAAGCAGAAGTTTTGGCCCGATCGGGCTTGGACGCCAGCTATCACTTTCACGGTTTCCTGACCAATGTGCGCAACGGCAAAGGCCTGTTGTTCCATATTCAAGATTTCAGCAAGATATAGGAAGGCCCATCATGGCTGCACCCAAACGTTTCAACAAAGACAAGCGCCCCAAGCGCAACACCCAATCGCTTTTGTTCAAGCGCAAGCGTTACTGCCGCTTTACGGTGGCGAACGTCGAAGAGGTTGACTACAAAGACATTGATGTTTTGCGCGACTTCGTCGGTGAGAACGGAAAAATCATCCCCGCGCGCCTGACCGGCACCCGTGCCTTCTACCAGCGCCAAGTCAACACCGCCATCAAGCGCGCACGCTTTCTCGCCATGTTGCCTTACAGCGATCAGCACCGCGCCTGAAAGAGAGCCTGACATGCAAATCATTCTTCTCGACAAAGTTGTCAACCTCGGCGCCCTGGGCGATGTGATCAAGGTCAAAGACGGCTACGCCCGCAATTTCCTGATTCCCCAAGGCCGCGCCCGCCGTGCCACCCAGTCGGCCATCGCCGACTTTGAAGGCCGCCGTGCCGAGCTCGAAAAAGTGGCTGCTGTGAAGCTGTCCGAAGCGCAAGCGCTGGGTGAAAAGTTGGCTGCTGCGGCGGTCAAGCTGACCCAAAAGGCCGGTGTTGATGGTCGTCTTTTCGGCTCTGTCACCAACAATGACGTGGCCGAGGCACTGATCAAACAGGGTTTCGCTGTGACCAAGGGTCAGATTCGCTTGCCTAACGGTTTGATCAAGAACGCGGGTGACTACACGGTCAACGTTCACCTGCACACCGACGTGACGGTGGAAGTGCCGGTATCGGTGCTTGGCGAAACCGCCTAACTGGTTTGAGCCGATCCAAGGGCGCCCCGGCGCTCTCGGACCAAGCCGCCGTCCTCCGGGATGGCGGCTTTTCTTTTGTGCCGTCCGAGCCAGTGGCTCGGCCAGCTGCCGTGTTTACGTGCTGCCCTTGCGCCTTGCGAACGCCACGTAGGCGCCGCATTTGCACCGCATGTGCAACACATTTGCACCGCATGTGCACCCGTTATCCACAGCCTTGTCCCATGACGTCGTCGCCTGACGGGCGTACCATGGTTGCTGTTTGTAAGCCCACCACCGAACCGCATGTCAGCCGTCTTTTCCAGCCCCTTTTCCTCCTTCGACGCCGGTCTTGACGACCTTTCTCGCGATCCGCAGCTGGCCCAGCTGCGGGTGCCGCCCCACTCCATCGAAGCCGAGTCCAGCGTGTTGGGTGGCCTGCTGTTGGACAACAACGCCTGGGACCGGGTGGCCGACCTGGTCAACGACTCCGATTTCTACCGCTACGAGCACCGGCTCGTTTACTTGGCGGTCGCCACCCTGGTGAACGCCAGCAAGCCGGCTGACGTGGTTACGGTTTACGAGCACCTGCAAAACCTCGGCAAAGCCGACGAGGCCGGGGGGCTCGCCTACCTGAATTCGCTGGCTCAGTACGTGCCGAGCGCGGCCAACATCCGGCGTTACGCCGAGATCGTGCGCGAGCGCGCCATTCTGCGCAAATTGGTCACCGCCAGCGACGAAATCGCCACCTCTGCCTTCAATCCGCAAGGGCGGCCAGTGGAAAAAATCCTGGATGAGGCAGAGCAAAAAATCTTCCATATCGGGGAAGAGGGCTCGCGCATGAAGGAGGGTTTTCAGGGCATGAACACGCTGGTGGTCGAGCTGCTCGATCGGGTGCAGGAAATGGCCGACAACCCGAACGACATCACCGGTGTGCCGACCGGCTTCGTTGACCTGGACCGCATGACCTCTGGCTTGCAGGCAGGCGACCTGGTGGTGCTAGCGGCGCGCCCCTCAATGGGCAAGACCGCGTTTGCCATCAACATTGCCGAACACGTGGCGCTCAACGAGGGCTTGCCAGTGGCGGTGTTCTCGATGGAGATGGGCGCCTCGCAGCTGGCGGTGCGCATCGTGGGCTCGATTGGGCGCATCAACCAGACCCACCTTCGCAACGGCAAACTCACCGACGACGAGTGGCCGCGCCTGACCGAGGCGATCGAGAAACTGCGCAATGTCTCCTTGCATATCGACGAGACCCCTGGCCTCACCAGCAGCGTGCTGCGCGCCAACGCGCGGCGCCTGTCGCGCCAGTGCGGCAAGCTGGGCCTGATCGTGGTTGACTATTTGCAACTCATGAGCGGCAGCGGCGGTGACGGCGACAACCGGGCCTCCGAACTCGGCGAAATCTCGCGTGGCCTGAAGATGCTGGCGAAAGAGCTGCAGTGCCCGGTGATCGCGCTCTCGCAGCTCAACCGCAGCGTGGAGACGCGCACCGACAAGCGCCCGATGATGAGTGACCTGCGCGAGTCCGGCGCGATTGAGCAAGATGCCGACATCATCATGTTTATCTACCGCGACGAGTACTACACCAAGGACGCCTGCAAGGAGCCAGGCGTGGCAGAGATCATCATCGGCAAGCAACGAAACGGCCCCACCGGTACAGTGAAGCTGGCTTTCTTGAACACGTTGACGCGTTTTGAGAGCTTGGCGAGCGGCGGCGACTACTGAACCCGCGCTGACGGGCTTGCGAGCCCCGCTGGCCCCAAGCGTCTGCCGCTACCGTCAATCCCGCTGGCGGTCACCTGCCGTTGGGTTGTTGCCCGACAGGCGCCCAGGGATCACTGCAGCTCGGCGATCAGTTCAATCTCCACACAAGCGCCCATGGGCAGCTGCGCCACGCCAAAAGCGCTGCGCGCGTGGGCGCCAACCACCGGGCCGAACACCTGGCCTATCAGCTCGCTGCAGCCGTTGGTGACCAGGTGCTGCTCGGTGTAGGTGGCGGTGCTGTTGACCAGGCTCATCACCTTGACGATGCGTTTGACATGGTTCAGGTCTTTGTTGACCGCCAGACAAGCCGCAGCCAGTGTGCCCATGAGGTCAATGGCCACCGCGCGCGCGGCGCCTTTGGCCTCTTCGGTGGTCATGGTCAAACCCAGCTGGCCAACCCAGGGTTTGCCATCTTGCCGTGCGATGTGGCCGCTCAGAAAAATCAGGTTGCCGGTCTGCGCGAACGGCAGATAAGCCGCAGCGGGCACCGATACGGGCGGCAGTTCGATCTTGAGTTCGGCCAGTTTGTCGTAGATGTTCATGAGAATGTTTCTTGGGTTGCGTAGGGGAAAAGCGGGGTTCGCTGGAATCTGGGGGCGGATCTGTGACAGAAACTGGGAAGGCAGGGCGTCGGCCGGCTGGGTTGGACATTCGCCTGCGCTGGTCGCAGCGTCAGCCTGGCGTTTGGAACTCAGCTTGCGACTGCGACTGCGACTGCGCCTGCGCCTGCGATTGTGACTGTGACTGCGACTGCGTTTCTACCAGCGCGTTGGGCACCAACCCAACCCGCGACTGCTTTTGTGCTGGCGCCAGCACATGCGCAACCAGCCCATCCCATTCGCCGGGTGTCGCAACTGTCACCGACACTTCCAGCTCGTGCTGGGCACCACCCTGGATCACGCCTCGCATGGGCGAGACGTCGGAGAAATCGCGGCCCACAGCCAGGGTTACGTAGTCTTCACCCGGGCTGCCCCAGCCGCACCGGTTGTTGGTGGGGTCGAAATCAAACCAGGCGCCTGGGCCAGTCAATGGCACCCCCTTGGGTGGGGTGGCATCGGCTGGTAGCGGAACATAGAGCGCCACCCAGGCATGTGAGGCGTCGGCACCGATCAACCTGGTCTTGCCGGGCGGCGGCTGGGTGAGCAAGTAGCCACTGACGTAGCGTGCGGGCAGCCCCAGGCTGCGCAGGCAGCCGAGCATGATGTGGGCAAAGTCTTGACACACGCCCTTGCGCTGCGCGAGTGCTTCCAGCGCGGGCGTGTTGGCCTCGGTGCTGGCGGGATCAAAGGTGAGATCGGTGTGGATCTTCTGCATGAGAGCACGCACGGCCACCAGCACTGGCAAAGCGGGTGTGAACACCGGTCGCGCAAATGCGGCAAAGGCGTCGTCGCGCGGTACGTAGGGTGAAGCGAACAGAAACTCGCAAGCCGCATCGTAGGGCGCCTGTGCGCGATAGCGGAAATGCTCGCGCACCCGCTCCCAGCTGTGCGCCGTCCAGGCTGGACTGCTGGGCAGCGGCGCAGGGGCACAGGTGCTGACTTCGGAATCGGCCTGCACCATCAGTTGCTCGTGCGGTGCCTGCAGGGAAAAAAACGTACGCCGATTACCGAATACATCGGTGCTTTCGCTGCGCGCCGAGGGCGCTGGCAAGATGGTCAGCACATGACGCAACAGCCGCTGGCCATTGTCGCCGCGTGGGGTGAGGTGCACCATGTGCTGAGCGAAGTCGATCGAGCCCAGGTAGTCGTATTCGGTGGTGTGGAGGATTCGCAGCTGCATGTTCGGTATCTGTTGGTTCACGCACCCAGGCTCTGGCGGCGCTGATCCGCGTGGCTGAAATGCAAGCGGGTAACTTCGTTGGACAGGTTGCCCGCCGCCGCCTCGCATTGGCGCAGCAGTGTGGTGAGCAAAGGCCAGTGGCGCTGGCCATCAGGGCTGCGCTGCCAGTGGCTGAGTTCGGACAGGACCCATGTGTCGGGATCGGGCAGGGCCATAGCCAGCGCGGCGTCTTGCGGCGCAGCGCTGATCGCCAGCTTGCCCAGTCGCGCGCGCAGGGTTTGTACCACCCAGGCCAGTGAGCGCGGGTTATCGCGGTTCATCACCAGCAGGTCAACCAGCGCCACCATGTCGCGCCGCTGCTGGTACTGGGCGTGGAAGGTGATGGTGCTGTCGAACAGCGCAACCACCGCCTCGAAGCCGGTTGCGTCGTTCAGGCAACCGTTTTCCAGCGACAAAGACAGCGCGCGCGAGAGGCAGAGCAGGCGTTCGAGGTGGCGCCCCACGGAAAGCAGGCGCCAACCGTCGTCGCGCACCATGCGGTCGGTCTGCGAGCCGGTGATGGCGGCCAGCCCTTCGCTGGCGGCTTGCAGTGCGGCTCTGGCGTCGGTGTCGCCGCTGATAACGTCGGTTGAGAGCGCGGCGCAGTCGCGCCAGAACTTGGCCTCGGTGCGCTCGATCAGATGCCAGTGTTCCTGCGACAGGCGCTCGCGCACCTGAGACGCCGAACTTTTCAGCGCGCGCAGGTTGTGGCCAACGCTGTGAGACTGCACCGCCAGCTTCGGGTCACGGGGCGCGAGATTGGCCACCAGTGAGCGCGCAAATACACGTGCCGATTGGGCAGCCGTTGGTACATCGTCGAGCACCAGAGCGTTCTCGCGGGCGGTGGAACTCAGCCACGCCAGAAGGCAGGGTGAGCTGGGCTCTTCCCCGGCGAGCTGGTTCAGCGTTAGCTGGGCCAAACGCAGGCTGTTTTCAGCCCGCTCGGTGTAGCGGCCATGCCAGAACATATTCTCAGCCGCACGGCTTGTGACCGGGCGAATTTGCTGCGCCAGTGCCAGCGTGCTGGGCGCCGCATGCAGCAAGCTGGTCTGGTCCACCTCGCCACCGGTTTGTACCCAGCAATCTGCGCTGCTGCCGCCGCGCTGCATAGCGGCGATCAGTTGGCCGCGCGGCGCCAGGCGCACCAGGCCACCGGGCAGTACACGCCACGATTGCGGGCCGTCAGCCAGGGCAAACACGCGCAGCACGGCCGAGCGCGGCATCAGCCGCTCGTGTGACCAGGTCGGGGTTTGCGACAGCGGCAGCCAAGCCTGCACCGTGTGTTCTTCGGGGTGTCGAACCAGACGGCCCGACCACTCGTCGAGCCCGCGTGCGCTCAGGCTCTGGCCCATTACCGTGTCCTGCCCGGCCAGCGGGTAGGTGGGACGGATCACGCTCTGGCGCAGCAGGGGCAGCACCTCCCGCAGGGCCGCATCTTCTCCGCACCACCAGGTGGCCAGCGAGGGCAGCGCCAGCTCTTCGCCCAGCAGGTGGCGGCTGATGGCGGGCAGAAAGCCAAGCAAGGCGCTGGATTCCAGCGGCGCTGAGCCCGGCGCGTTGGCCAGCAACAGGTTGCCTGCGCGCAATACCTGCAGCAATCCAGGCACGCCGAGTGAGGAGTCCGCGCGCAGCTCCAGTGGGTCCAGCCACTCGTCGTCCAGCCGTTTGATCAGCGCGTGCACCGGCTCTAGGCCGCTCAGCGTTTTGAGGTACAGGCGCTGGTCGCGCACGGTGAGGTCGTTGCCCTCGACCAGGGTCAGCCCAAGGTAGCGCGCGAGGTAGGCGTGCTCAAAATAGGTTTCGTTGTAGGGACCGGGCGTGAGCAGGGCGATGCGGGCGTTTTCACCCTCGGGCGCCATTTGCCTGAGCCCTTCCATGAGCGCGCGGTAAGTGGCGGCCAGGCGCTGCACCTTCATGCCCGCGAAGGCTTTGGGAAACTGCCGTGCCACCGCGATGCGGTTTTCGAGCAGGTAGCCCAGCCCCGACGGCGACTGGGTACGCTGGCCCACCACCGACCATTGGCCATCGGGCCCGTGCGCCAGATCAATGCCCACGATATGCAGCCAGGTGCCGCCCGGCGGCTGCACACCTTGTATGGCGCGCAGATAACCGGGGTGACCTTGCACCAGTGCGGCTGGTAGCAGGGCCTTCTTCAACAGCTCGCGAGGGCCGTAGAGGTCGGCCATCATGGCGTTGAGCAGGCGTGCGCGCTGCGACACACCAGCCTCGATTTGCACCCAGTCCTGCGGACTGATGATCATGGGCAGCAGGTCCAGCGCCCAAGGGCGGCGCAGGCCGGTGGCGGCGTCGGCGTAAACGTTGTAGGTCACGCCGTTGTCGCGAATCTGGCGCTGCAGGTGGTGGTGGCGCCGGTCCAGGTCAGCCATGCCTTCGGCGCCGATGTGCTCGAAAAAGCTGGCCCATGTGGGCGAGAGCGCGGCTGGCGCTGCCCTGCGGTCGGTCGCTGCTGTGCCGCGCAGCTCATCGCGGTGACCGTGGTCGGCTGGGAGGGATTGGGAGAGGGCCCAGTCGGCAGGCACACCGGGGCCGAGATCGCCAAAAAGGAAGTCAGAAGATTCAGGTGTCACGTCGGCGCAATATGCCCGTCAGGGTCAGCGGGTCAGGTCAGCGGCAGGGCATCCAGGCTGGCGTAGGTGCTGCGCAGCCAGGTCTTGACCCGCTGACGCTCCAGCATGCCCAACGCATCGGGACCGGTGGCGAGCTGGGTGGCGGCCCAGAAGCTTGCGTTGCGACGGTCGATTTTTCGCATGCTGCCCTCGTGCAGTTGGCCCAGTTTCATGACACGAGCGCCCAGGGCATGGGCTTTCTTCAGCGCCGCCGATTTCTCCAGTTGCGAGAAGTCGCTGCCTCGGCCTTCGTTTTTCACCACGATGTAGTTGGGGCCAGCGCCGAAGGTGTCGACCAGGCGGTCCAGCAGGTCGACCGAGTCTTGGCCGGCATCGGCCATGTGCCAGAAATTCACCGTCACACCCATGCTGTCCAGCAGCGCCAGCAGGTCGGATTCGCGGATCCAGCGCGCGAGCGGCGCGGCGGTTTGAGCTGCCAGATCGACGATCACGCTGGGCCGCACACCACTGGTGGGCTCTTCCTCGAAAACCGCCGCGACGGTGTCCAGACCTTCAAAAGTATCGACCACAACTGGCGACGCGTAGTCGGCATAAAAGCGAGCAAACGAGGTGTGTGAACGGTCCGTGTCAAAGCCGATGAAGGGCAGGCCCTTGTCGATGAAGTACTGCGCCAGCACGCGCGCTGCGACCGACTTGCCCACGCCGCCTTTTTCGCCCCCGATGAAATTGAGTGTTGCCATGGTTTGTTGATTTTGCAAAGGTGTGTGATCTCAGCGCTGGCGCCGCAGGTCGAGCGTGAACGGAAACTCGCGGCTGCCAGGGATGTTGATGGTGGCGGGTGGGATCACCATCGGTCCCGGCGTGTGACCAGTGGCCTTGAAGCGCGACAGTCGGCGCGATTCGGCCTCAAACGAGTTGACCGGCAGGTTTTCATAGCTCAGGCCGCCCGGGTGCGCCACATGGTATTCGCAGCCACCGATGGAATGCTCGGACCAGGTGTCCACGATATCGAAGGTCAGCGGCGCGTGCACGCCGATGGTGGGGTGCAGGCTGCTGGGTGGGTTCCAGGCCTTGTAGCGCACGCTTGCCACAAACTCGCCCACCGTACCGGTGTTTTGCAGCGGCATGGCCTGGCCGTTGCAGGTAAGGACATATCGGCTTTGGTTCAGACCGTTCACTCGGACCTCGATGCGTTCCAGCGACGAGTCAACGTAGCGCGCATTGCCGCCAGCAGCACTTTCTTCGCCCATCACATGCCAGGGCTCCAGCGCGTTGCGCAGCGTCAGCTCCATGCCTGCCGAGCGAATCGAGCCGATCAAGGGAAAGCGGAACTCGTAGTGCGGCGCGAACCAGCTGGTGTCGAACGCGTAGCCGGCGCGGTTCATGTCGGCGATGACGTCGTCGAAATCTTGTTTGATGAAGGTGGGCAGCATGAAGCGGTCGTGCAGCTCGGTGCCCCAGCGGGTGGCGGGCGCGCGGTACGCGCTCTTCCAGAACCGGGCCACCAGCGCGCGCAGCAGCAGCTGCTGGGCGCTGCTCATGTGGGGGTGCGGCGGCATCTCGAACGCGCGCAGCTCCAGCAGGCCGAGGCGCCCGGTGGCGGAATCGGGCGAGTACATCTTGTCGATGGAGAATTCGCTGCGGTGGGTGTTGCCGGTGGCGTCAATCAGAATGTTGCGCAACGTGCGGTCGACGATCCACGGCGGCATGCTCTGGCCATACACCTCGCGGTTTTTGTAGATCTGCTCAATCGCGATCTCCAGCTCGTAGAGCTGGTCGTTACGCGCTTCGTCCACCCGAGGCGCCTGGCTGGTGGGGCCGACGAACATGCCGCTGAACAGGTAGCTAAGTGCCGGGTGGTTGTGCCAGTACAGCAGCAGGCTGGCCAGCAGCTCGGGCTTGCGCAGGAAAGGGCTGTCGGCTGGCGTGGCGCCGCCCATCACAAAGTGGTTGCCACCACCGGTGCCAATGTGGCGGCCATCAGACATGAACTTCTCGGCCGAGAGGTGCGACTCAAATGCCGCCTTGTAAAGGAACTCCGTGTTGGTCACCAGCTCGCGCCAGTTGGTCACCGGGTGAATATTGACCTCGATCACACCCGGGTCGGGCGTGACTTGCAGCAGCTTCATGCGCGGGTCGCGCGGTGGCGCGTAGCCCTCCAGCACCAGCTGCATCTTGAGTTCTTCGGCGGTGGCCTCAACCGCAGCCAGCAGCTCCAGGTAATGCTCCAGCTTCTCCAGCGGCGGCATGAAGACATAGATCACCGAGGAGGCCTTGCCCAATATCTCGGCCTTGGGCCCGCTGGCGCGGCGCGGGTCTCGCACCTCCACGCACAAGGCGGTGCGGCTGATCCAGTGGGCCGATTCGTTGAGGCCCGGCACGCGGTCAAAGTCGACGGGCTCGGTCTGCCCGGTGGTGCGCGCATTGGCGGTGGGAATGAGCGAGGCCAGGCCACTGGGGGTCTGGAACTTGCGCGGTGCTTCGGCTGACTGGTCGGAGGCCGCCACGTATCGCGCGGCCATGTCTTGGTGGGGCGCCAGCTCAGAGCGTGGGCTGGACGGGTCCTGCTCCGTCATGTAAGGGTAGTCGGCTTCGTTCACCCACGGCAGCGAATCGAGCGGAAGCCGCAAACCCATCGGCGAATCGCCAGGCATCAGGTACATGCGCTCGTCGCGCAAAAACCACTGGCCGCTGGTCCAAGCCAAGCCGTTGGATTTCTCGATATCAGCGGGTTTGATCGGCAGCAGGTAGCCGACCACCGCGTCCAGCTTCTGGGTGAACACGCGGCGCAGCCGCACGCGCTCCATCTCGTCTTCCAGGCGCGAGTTGAACGGGTCCACATTCACCGGCAGGCGCCGCTCGCGCCACAGGTAATACCAGGCGTCTTCATAAGCGGCCTGCATGAACGAGTCGGTGATGCCGAGCTTGCGCGCCAGAGTCCGGGTGAAGCGCTCAGCGTCTGCAGCGGTGTAGTGGGTGGGTTGGCGCTCGTCCACAAACAGCGCAGGGTTGGCCCAGACCGGGTCACCATCGGCGCGCCAGTAGATGTTGAGCGCCCAGCGCGGCAGCTGCTCGCCCGGGTACCACTTGCCCTGACCGAAATGGATAAAGCCGCCTTTGCCGTATTCGTGGCGCAGCTTTTGCACCAGCTCGGTGGCAAAACCACGCTTGGTCGGGCCCAGGGCGTCGGTGTTCCATTCGCCAGCATCGCGGTCGCTGTCGGCCACGAAGGTGGGTTCACCGCCCATGGTCAGGCGCACATCGCCCGCAACCAGCTCAGCGTCTACCTTGTCGCCCAGCGCCATCACGCTGGCCCATTGTTCGTCGGTATACGGCTTGGTGACACGGGGCGACTCGACGATGCGAATCACGCCCATGTGGTGCTCGAAAGTCACCTCGCTTTTGCTCACGCCACCTTCAATGGGCGCTGCGCCCAAGGGCAGGGGGGTGCAGGCCAATGGGATGTGGCCTTCTCCCGCCATCAGACCGGAGGTGGCGTCCAAACCAATCCAGCCCGCGCCGGGCAGGTAGACCTCGCACCAGGCGTGCAGGTCGGTGAAATCGACTTCGGTGCCGCTGGGGCCGTCCAGCGATTTCACGTCGGGCTTGAGCTGAATCAGATAGCCCGAGACAAACCGCGCTGCGAGGCCGCTGTTGCGCAGCAGCTGCACCAGCAACCAGCCCGAGTCGCGGCATGAGCCGCTGGCCAGTTCCAGCGTTTCTTCGGGCGTTTGCACGCCCGGCTCCATGCGTATCAGGTACTTGATGTCTTGGCTCAGCATCTGGTTGAGCTCCACCAGAAAGATCACGCTTCGCCGCTTGGTGCGGTCAATCTTGTCGAGATAGGCCTGTAGCAGCGGCGTCACCGGATCGGGTGTGAGATACGGCGCCAGTTCCTCCTTCAGCTCTGGGTCGTAGGTGAACGGAAACTCCTCGGCCTCGGGCTCCAGAAAAAAGTCGAACGGGTTGTAAACCGCCATCTCGAAGACGGCGTCCACCGTCACTTTGAATTCGCTCACCTTCTCGGGGAACACCAGCCGTGCTTGGAAAATGGCAAACGCGTCTTGCTGCCAGTTCACGAAATGGCCGGCCGGCTCGACCTTGAGCGAGTACGAAATGATCTTGGAGCGGCAGTGCGGCGCGGGGCGCAGGCGCACGATTTGCGGGCCGAGATCGACCAGGCGGTCGTACCGATAATGGGTGATGTGGCTCAGGGCGGCGTGAATGGCCATGCGGTTTCTTTCAGCGGAGTAACAACGATGAGCGCTGTGGTGAGGCAGTGGGGCGACGCAGGTCTTTTGGCGCTGACAATGCTAGCAACATCTGCGCCAGATGGGGGCATTGTGCGGCCTTGCCTCGCTTTGATCGTGTTGCTGGTGCTTGCATCCGCAAACCAGAGACGATGAGCCTCATGCTTGCCGCCGGTTTGGGCTGGTTGCTGGGCGTGGCCTTGCAATTGCAGCAGGGCGCACTGTGGCACCTGGGGGTTTATGCCGCGGTATTGGCCCTGGTTCCCGCCCTGCTGCTGGTCGCGTGGCGCGTGCCCTGCTGGCGCGGCTGGCGCGGCTGGCCGCTGTGGCTCGCGGTGGGTCTGCTGCTGGGCGCGGGACTGACCGGCAGCCGCGCAGCCGTTTATGCCGCGCACAGCCTCCCCGCCGCGATGGAAGGGCGCGACATCACAGTCACCGGTCGCATCGCCTCGCTACCCCAGTCCACCGAGACGGGTTTGCGGTTTGGGCTGGCGGTGGACTCAGCCCTTTTGAACAGCCAGCCGGTCACACTGCCCAGGCGCTTGCAGCTGAGCTGGTTCGGTGGTGGCCGCAGCAACGGGACTGAGCCGCCCGCGTTGAAAGCGGGGGAGCAATGGCAGCTCACCGTGCGCTTGCGCCAGCCGCATGGCAACCGCAACCCCCATGGCTGGGACCGCGAGCGCTGGCTCTGGGAGCAGGGTATTGGCGCCACGGGCTATGTGCGCAGCGGTCCGCGCAACACCGCACCACAACGGCTCGGCAAACGCGAGGGCTACCCGGTGCTTGCGGCGCGGCAGTGGGTATCTGATCGCATAGCTGTGCGCGTAGCCGATCCGCGCAGCGCTGGCGTGCTGGCCGCGCTGGTGGTGGGCGATCAAAGCGCGATCGAGCGCGAAGACTGGGATCTGTTTCGCACCACCGGCGTGGCGCATCTGATGAGCATTTCGGGCCTGCATGTGACCATGTTCGCCTGGCTGGCCATTGCGCTGATCGGGTCGGGCTGGCGGCTGCTCGGCGGGCGCTGGCCCAGCGCCTTGCTGGCGGTGCCCACGCCCCAGGCGGCTGGTATCGGCGGCGTGTTGCTGGCTGCGGCCTATGCGCTGTTTTCTGGTTGGGGCGTGCCCGCGCAGCGCACGGTGCTCATGCTGGCGGTGATCGTGGGGCTTCGCCTGTCGGGCCGGCGCTGGCCTTGGCCCATGGTCTGGCTGCTGGCGATGTCGGCGGTGTTGCTGCTCGATCCCTGGGCGCTGCTTCAGCCGGGGTTCTGGCTCAGCTTTGTTGCGGTGGGCATTTTGTTTGCTACCGATCCGGGGCGCCGAATCGAGCCTGCGCTGGGTGCTGCATCGCCGGGGCTGGGTGGCCGCGCAGCGCGCTCCGGGTTGGGCTTGTTGCGCGAGCAGGCGGTGGTCACAGTGGCACTCGCGCCGCTGACGCTGCTGCTGTTTGGGCAGTTTTCGGTGGTGGGTTTGGTGGCCAACCTGATCGCCATTCCCTGGGTCACGCTGATCATCACGCCCCTGGCCATGCTCGGGGTGCTGGTGTCCCCGTTGTGGGACTTGGCCGCGCTCGCGGTGCAAGGTCTCGGTTCGGTCCTGGCCTGGCTGGGGCAATGGCCCTGGGCCGCAATTCATCGGCCGATTCCGCATCAGGGCTTGGCACTGGCTGCGGTGTTGGGTGGCGTGCTGCTGGTGCTGCGGCTGCCAGCGGTGTGGCGTGTGGCTGGGGTGTTTCTGCTGGCGCCGGGGCTGCTCTGGACGCCTATGCGACCCACGCCCGGTGTGTTCGAGGTGATGGCGATCGACGTGGGTCAAGGCAGTGCGCTGCTGGTGCGCACCGCCGGCCACAGCCTGCTGTTTGACGCCGGTCCGCGCTACGGCCTAGACAGCGACGCCGGCGAGCGCGTGGTGGTGCCGTTGCTGCGCGCACTCGGCGAGCGGCCCAATGCGGTGGTGATCAGCCACAAAGACAGCGACCACGCTGGTGGCCTTGAGGCGGTGCGCGCCGCTTGGCCGCAGGCGCGCTGGCTGTCCTCGTTCGACACCGATCCCGCGCGCCGCTGTCTGGCCGGACAAAGCTGGACCTGGGACGGCGTGCAATTCGATATGCTGCACCCAAACCCGGGCCACTACCGAGCCGACGGCAGCGCCGCTTTGTCGAGCAACGCGATGTCGTGCACCTTGCGTATCAGCGCTGGCGAGCAGAGCGCCTGGCTCAGCGGCGACCTGGACGCCGAGCGCGAAACCCGGCTCTCGCTCGCGCAGCCCGAGTTGCGCGCCACTCTGCTGATTGCGCCGCACCATGGCAGCAAGAGCGCCAGCAGCCCGGTGCTGCTCAACACCTTGCGCCCGCAAACCGTGCTGGTGCAGTCGGGCTACCGCAACCGCTTTGGCCACCCGGCGCCCGAGGTGCTGGCGCGCTACCGCGAGCGCGGTATGCGCTGGGTCACCTCGCCCGATTGCGGCGCGGCCACTTGGCGCAGCGACCAGCCCGACCAGGTGCGGTGCGAGCGCGAGCGGTATCGGCGGTATTGGCACCACCAGTCGCTGGGGGAGAGAGAAAACGGCAGCTTTGGCGAAAATGCACCAGACACCAATTGAGCGTCTCGGACACCCACGACTGGTGGGTTTTCCGGTGAAAATCTCTGGCCTTGGCGCGAACCTTGCTGTGTTGACTTCAGGAGAAAAACACCCATGAATCGATTGATGTTTGACGAAATGCATGCCTCAACGGATGAGGTTCGCGCCCATTACAAGGGATATGCGCGATGGCTCGCCGAGCAGCCGCCGGAGGTAATGGCCGACCGGCGTGAAGAAGCCGAAGTCATTTTCCGTCGGGTGGGCATCACCTTTGCCGTGTACGGCGATAAAGACGAAGACGCGGCGGGTAACGAGCGGCTGATCCCTTTTGACCTCATTCCGCGCATCATCCCGAACGACGAATGGCAGACCTTGAAGGAAGGTATGGTGCAGCGCGTTACCGCCCTCAACCGCTTCCTGCACGATATTTACCACGAACAAGAAATTATCCAGGCCGGACATGTGCCAGCCGAGCAAGTTTTGCAAAACGCGCAGTACCGCCCGCAAATGAAGGGCGTTGACCTGCTCAATGGGGTGTATTCACACATCTCCGGCGTTGATATGGTGCGCGCGCCCAACGCCGACGGCGTGGTCGAGTACTACGTGCTGGAGGACAACCTGCGCGTGCCCAGTGGTGTGAGTTACATGCTCGAAGACCGCAAGATGATGATGAGGCTGTTCCCCGAGCTGTTCAGCCAGAACCGCGTGGCACCTGTCGCGCACTACCCTGATTTGCTGCTGGAGACCTTGCGCGCGGTGGCGCCTGCTGCGGCGGGCGAGCCCACGGTGGTGCTGCTCACGCCGGGCATGCACAACAGCGCCTACTTCGAACACGCCTTCCTTGCGCAGCAAATGGGCATCGAATTGCTTGAAGGGCAAGATCTGTATGTCAAAGACAACTTCGTCTTCATGCGCACCACGAAGGGGCTGCAGCGGGTTGACGTGATCTACCGCCGGGTTGACGACGACTTCCTCGACCCCGAGGTGTTTCGCCCCACCTCAACGCTCGGCTGCCCTGGCCTCATGGGTGCTTATCGCGCTGGCAATGTGAACATTTGCAATGCGGTGGGCACTGGCGTTGCCGACGACAAATCTATCTACCCCTACGTGCCCAAGATGATCGAGTTTTATCTTGGCCAGAAACCCATTTTGAGCAACGTGCCGACCTATATGGGTCGCAAACCCGACGACCTGAAGTACATCTTGGATAACCTGAAAGACCTGGTGGTGAAGGAGGTGCATGGCGCTGGTGGCTACGGCATGCTGGTCGGTCCGGCCTCGACGAAAGCCGAGATTGAGGATTTTCGCAAGGCCATTCTCGCCAAACCCGATGGCTACATCGGCCAGCCCACGCTGTCGCTCTCCACCTGCCCCACCTATGTGAAAAATGGCATTGCGCCGCGCCACATTGATCTGCGTCCCTTCGTGCTCTCGGGCACCGAGGTACAGATGGCGCCTGGCGGTCTGACCCGGGTTGCGCTCAAGGAAGGCTCGCTGGTGGTCAACTCGTCACAGGGCGGGGGAACCAAGGACACCTGGGTTCTTGAATGACCCCCAGCAAGAGCAGGGACACCCCCGCGCCCGCTTCGCGTCACTCCCCAGGGGGCCTACTGGCGGTCTGGCAAAGCCGGTTCTGCAGTGCCTTGGTCTGGCTGCCTCCAGCGCATGGCGATACGCTTTTTTGTTCACAGCGCTTTTTTTGCGTTGCACGTAGGAGACCTCGATGCTTTCACGCACCGCTGACCATTTGTTCTGGATGTCTCGCTACACCGAGCGCGCCGAGAACACCGCTCGCTTGCTTGATGTGAATTACCTGACCTCTTTGTTACCGCAGTCCAGCCACGAGGCCCAAGCGGGGTGGGAGGGGTTGTTGCGTATCAGCGAGCTGATGCCGACCTACACCGAGAAGTACGGTGCCGAGATCACGCCGCGCAACGTGCTCGATTTCATGGTGCGCGATGAGCGCAACCCATCGAGCATCGCCGCTTGTCTGCGAGCCGCGCGGGAAAATGCGCGCGCGGTGCGAGGCACACTGACCACCGAATACTGGGAAACGCAAAACCAGACCTGGCTGGAGCTTTCGCGCATGCTTAAAGGCAACAGCTTCGAGCGCGACCCGAGCCAATTCTTTGAATGGGTCAAATTTCGCTCGCACCTTTCGCGTGGCGTGGCAACTGGGACCATGCTGCGCGACGATGCGTTTCATTTCTATCGCATGGGCACTTTTTTGGAGCGGGCTGACAACACGGCGCGCCTGCTCGATGTGAAGTACCACGCCGCCTACCAAGACCACACCAGCGACGCGGCTGCGATGGAAGAAGACTTCGACTTCTACCAGTGGAGCGCGATTTTGCGCAGCGTGAGCGCTTTCGAGGTCTACCGCAAGGTCTACCGCGATGTGATCACGCCCCTCAAGGTGGCTGAGCTGCTGATCTTGCGTGCGGACATGCCGCGCAGCATGTCTGCTTGCGTCAACGAAGTGGTCGACCGCTTGAACAGCGTCTCCAACGACCACTCGGGCGAAACCCAGCGCTGCGCTGGAAAACTCAAGGCAGACCTGCAGTACGCGCGTATCGACGAAGTTCTGGCCACTGGGCTGCACGCTTTTCTGACCCACTTCCTTGACCGCATCAACGAGCTGGGTATGCGCATCAGCAAGGATTTTCTGGTGCCGACCCGCTGACGCCGCGCAGCGCAGCGCGCTGCGTTCGCCACGCATCAGGACTGGATGTAGCTCTCTAGCTGTTCGATGGTGTGTTTCTGTTCGGCAATGATCGCGTCCATCAGGTCGCGGATGGACAGCACACCCAGCAAGGTCTCGCCATCGACCACCGGCAGGTGACGGATCTTGCGGCTGCTCATTAGCGTCATGCAGTCGCGTGCGCGCGTTTTGGGATTCACCACCATCACCTCGCGGGTCATGATGTCGCCGACTTTGGCGTCGTGCGAGTTCTTGCCTTGCAGCGCCACCTTGCGTGTGTAGTCACGCTCGGAGACGATGCCCATCAGCTTGCCCATGGGATCGACAACTGCCAGCGCGCCTATTTCATTTTTCGCCAGCAGGTGCAAGGCCTCAAACACGGTGGCCTCGGGCGCCACGGTGCACAGGGGTTTGGCGTGTGATGCCAGCAATTCAGCAGCAGATTTCATGGGGGTCTCCGGTTTTGTGGAAGGCAGTGACAGGGTCGCTCAGCGCACCGTGCTGGTGATGCGATTGCTCACCACCAGCGAATGCTGCGCAATGTGATTCTGGTCCCTCAACACAAGTTGCTGCATGTGCTGCCCGGGCTTGCCGGTCGAGGCTGGTCTGGGTCCTGCCACCGCCGAAGTGGCGGGTGCTGTCAAAACACAGCAGCGGTGCATTGGCGTCCCACCTGTCGACGCTGATCAGCAGATGGTGGGGCGCTGTCGGTCTGCCCGCGCGCATGCCGCCTTGCCTGTGGTGTGGTCCCGCGCAGCCCGCCACGCTCAAGGCAATGGGGGTGCCGACCAGGGTGGGTGTCCCATGCGTTTTGTGCAAACCTGCTTTCTGTTGTCGCGGGTCAGAACCTTCGGCTTGCGCAGCTGAGGCGGTTTGTCAAGATCACAAAGGGTTCGTGCCAACAGCCGTTTCAGGTTCGGGGCTGCCGGTAGCAGGCCGCGAGGCGGTGGCGGCGCTGGCGCCTGCCCCGCATTCAACCGGCTCTCACAGCCAGACCTGCATTGGCGCGGGCACGGTCCGGTAGTTGAATTCCGCTGTGCCGCCGAGCACAAACGAAGCGAGCAACCAGCTCAACAGCGTGATGAAGATGCTGGCCCAAAAAGCGGTCCAGAAGCCATTTAGCCGAAAGCCCTCGACCAGCTTGGCCACCAGGATCAGCATCAGCGCGTTGATCACCAGCAGGAACAGACCGAAGCTCAGCAGCGTCAGCGGCAGGGTGAGAAAGACCAGCAGCGGCTTGACCACCGCATTGGCCAGACCGAGCAGCAGGGCTGAGATCACCAGCGCCGAGGTACTGCCAAAATGGATGCCCTTGAACAAATGGCTGGCCACCCAGAGGGCGGTGGCGGTGATGGCCCAGTGCAGCAGAAACGGGGTGAGATTGGCGAGCATGGGGCTTTCGGTGGTGAGATCAGCGCTTTGGGATCAGCCCAGCAATGGTGCCAGTGCGGCGCTCACCGCCGCCGCGTCGGGCTTGGCAAACACCGCATTGTGACCATCGGTCAATGGCCCACCGCCTGGCTCCACCTGGCCCGTCGCGTCGTGGCCCACCGCCTTGAATTTCCAAACCGAACCCACCCGCTTGAGGTTGCCCAGGTGTTGGCCATCGGGGCCGTGTACACCGAACACGCCAGCGTTGACTGGCCGCAGGTGCAGAGTGTGGCTGGCGCTGCTCACAGGGCGTTTTGGCTTGGCGACTCAGGCACCACGCGCATGTCAAGCAGGTGCGCCACGCCCATCCACAGCGTGCAGGCTTGCAGCTGTGTTTCTGCGCTTAAGTACCGATGGGTGTGGTGGCTGTGGATGGTTGGCGGGTCGTGTCGTGGGGCGTTCATGGTCTTTTTATACCGACAAACAGCAGCAAGCGCAGCGCGCCGCGTGTTGTTTGATGCAGACGGTGCGCCACGCTACATTGCTGGCATGTCCTTTGCACCGTCTTCTTGTCCCGCCGCATGCTGATCGGCCCGGCCTACCCGCTGAACCCGATCCACGCAGTGGCACGTTTGCGCGCGGTGCGTCTGGCGGCCAGCGCCAAGCCGTTCCTGGCGCGCGGCTCGGGTGGCGGGCGTTGCCTGGGTTGCCGTTTGGTGGTCAGCCACTGCCTGTGCGCGCTGCGCCCGGTGCTGCCCACGCGCGCTGGCGTCTGCCTGCTCATGGGCGACATCGAGGCGTTAAAACCCAGCAACACCGGCTGGTTGGTGGCCGATGTGGTGAGCGATACATGGGCCTATGGCTGGTCGCGCACCGCTGTCCATCCCGATTTGCTCGCCTTGTTGGCCAACCCGCAGTGGCAAGCGCACCTGGTGTTCCCGGGCGAATTCGCCGACCCGGCACGGGTGGTGACCGAGTTGCTGCCAGCCGCGCTGGTCGAGACAGACGAGGCCGCTCGGTTTTCTGAAGCGGTTGCAAAATGCCCGCTGTTTGTGTTGCTGGACGGCACCTGGGCCGAGGCCCGCAAGATGTTTCGCAAGAGTCCGTATCTCGACCGCCTGCCAGTGCTCAGCCTGCACAGCAGCACTGCGTCCAACTACCGCCTGCGCCGCTCGTCCCGCGCCGACCACTTCTGCACCGCCGAGGTCGCTGCGCAATGTCTGGCGCTGGCCGGCGAACCCCGCGCTGCCGACACCCTCGCCGCCTACCTCGACGTGTTCACCACCCACTACCTGAGCGCCAAGCGCAGCCTGCCGCTGGACCGCGAGAGCGAGGCCCACCAGCGGCTGCGGGGTCTGGCGGGTGTTGACGTGCTGTGAACATGAAATGTGCCGTCTGCGGTGCCGCCAAGTGGGCGCGCGCGACCCGCAACCCGCCCTACGCAGACAAAGGTGAAACCACCACTGTGTGGGCGGCGGTGTGAATGTGTTTTCGCGCCACGAGAACGGCACAACCAAGCTGCCGCCGGCGTTGGCAAAGCTGCTTCGGGTGCTGAATCGGCATCCAGAGGTGTTGAGCAAAGTGAGAGCGGCGTGAGAGCGGCGTGAAAGCGACATGCTGTCTGCTGATGACTTTGAATGGGTCGTATCGCCACAGCCCTTGGCATCGAGATACCGGGTGTTTTCAGCAACAGCCAGATTCACACACTTGTCAATGAAAGTCCCGGCTTCGCCCCGCCGCCAGCCGACCCAGCAGCGGCGTGAGGTCTTCCAGATGCCCCGCGATCAGGTTACGCACCTCGCCTTCGCGCTGCCAGGTGCCGTAGACCGCGAGCAGCCGGGACTGGGTGAGGGCGGCGCGCTGGCGTTCGCGCAGCGCTTTCCAGACGATGACCTGCACCACGCCGGTCTCGTCTTCCAGGGTGACGAATACCACGCCGTGCGCGGTCTCGGGCTGCTGGCGCAGGGTGACGATGCCGCAGTGGCGCACCAGCCGGCCGTTGGGCGCGTGCTGCAACGCTTCGGCGGTTTGCAGGCGGCGTTTGGCCAGCAGCGGGCGCAGCAGCGCGAGCGGGTGGCGGCGCAGGGAGAGGCCGAGGCTGGCGTAGTCCCACACGATGGCTTCGCCTTCGGGCGCCTCAGCAAGCTCCAGGATGTCTTCTTCTACCGGCGCGTGCTTGAGTAACGCGGGCGCGGGTTTGAGTGCGGCGGCGTCCCACACCTGTTGCCGGCGGTGACCACTCAGGCTGGTGAGCGCGTCGGCGGCGGCGAGTTGCTTCATGGCTTTTTGGTCGAGTTGCGCACGGTGGGCCAGGTCTTGAGCGTCTTGAAACGGGTGCTCGGCACGCGCTGCTGCGATGCGCTCGGCGGCAGCCTTTGACAAACCACTGACCAGACGAAGGCCCAAGCGCATGCTGGGGTCTGACTGAGCCAACATCCGTTCGGGCCCAGTCTGTCCAAGCCCTGACACACCCGCCAATGTGTTGCTCAGCCCAACGAGCAGCTCTGGGAGAACAGCGGTGTGGGCAGGCTCGCCGGTCTCCTCCAGCGTGCAGTCCCAGCCGCTGTACATCACGTCCACCGCCTGCACCTTCACACCGTGGCGTGTTGCGTCTTGCACCAGCTGGCTGGGTGTGTAAAAACCCAGCGGCTGGCTGTTGAGCATGGCGGCGAGAAATTCGGCCGGGTGGTGGTGTTTGATCCAGCAGCTGGCGTAGACCAGAAGGGCGAAGCTGGCGGCGTGGCTCTCAGGAAAGCCGTAGCTGGAAAAACCTTTGATCTGCTCGTACACGCCTTGCGCGAACTCGGGCGTGTAGCCGCGCTCCGTCATGCCGTCAATTAGGCGGCGCTCGTATTTGCCCAGGCCACCCTTGCGCTTCCACGCCGCCATGGCGCGGCGCAGGCCGTCGGCCTCGCCCGGCGTGAAGCCGGCAGCCAGGATGGCGATCTGCATGCACTGCTCCTGAAAAATGGGAATGCCCAGCGTGCGGCCCAGCGCCTGCTCCAGCGCCGCGCTCGGGTAGCTCACCGACACCTTGCCTTGCCTGCGCTCCAGGTAAGGGTGCACCGCGCCGCCCTGGATCGGGCCGGGGCGCACCAGCGCCACCTCGATCACCAGGTCGTAAAAGCATCGCGGTCGCAGGCGCGGCAACATGCTCATCTGCGCGCGGCTCTCGATCTGGAACACGCCCACAGTGTCGGCGGCGCAAATCATGTCGTATGTGGCGGCATCTTCGGCCGGGATGTCCTGCATCTGGAACACCTGGCCCCGGCGCGCGCCGATGAGGTCGAGCGATTTGCGGATTGCGGTCAGCATGCCGAGCGCGAGCACATCTACTTTCAGCAGGCCCATGGCGTCCAGATCGTCTTTGTCCCACTCGATCACGGTGCGGTCCGCCATGCTGGCGTTCTCGATCGGCACCAGGCGCGAAAGCGGCCCGCGCGTGAGCACAAAACCACCGGTGTGTTGCGACAAATGGCGCGGAAAACCCATGAGCTGGCCGGTGAGCGCGACCAGCTGGCGTACCGCGAGATCGTCTGCGCACAGGCCCGCCTCGGCCAGGCGCTCGGCGTCAATCGCTTTGCCGTCCCACCAGTGAATCCCTTTGGCCAGGCGGCTCAGCGTGTCTTCATCAAAGCCCAGCGCCTTGCCCACGTCGCGGATCGCGCTGCGGGGCCGGTAGCTGATGACGGCGGCGGTCAGCGCGGCGCGGTCGCGCCCGTATTTGGCGTAAAGGTACTGGATGACTTCTTCGCGCCGCTCGTGCTCGAAATCCACGTCGATATCGGGCGGCTCGTTGCGCTCTTTGGAGATGAAGCGCTCGAACAGCACCGCTGTGCGCGCCGGGTCGACCTCGGTCACACCCAGGCAGTAGCAGACCGCGCTGTTGGCCGCTGAGCCGCGCCCCTGACACAAGATGCCTTGCGCCCGGGCGAAGGCGACGATGTCATAGACGGTGAGAAAGTAGTGCTCGTATTGCAGCTCGCCAATCAGCGCCAGCTCGTGTTCGATCTGGTGGTGCACCGAGGCTGGCACGCCCTGTGGCCAGCGCCGCCCCGCACCTTCCCAGGCCAGGCGCTTCAAGAAGCTGCCAGGCGTTTCACCGGCGGGCACCACCTCGTCGGGGTATTGGTAGCGCAGCTCGTCGAGCGAAAAGGTGCAACGCTCGGCCACGCGCAAGGTCTCGCGCATCAGGTCACCCGGGTGGAGCCGGGCCAGCGCCAGGCGCGAGCGCAGGCGCTGCTCGGCGTTGGGTGCGAGCGCATGGCCGCAGGCGGTGAGGGGCTGGCCGATGCGGGTGGCGGTGATCACATCGTGCAGCGGCTTGCGCGAGCGCAGGTGCATCTGCACATCGCCCAACGCCACCAGCGGCACCGCTGTGAGTGCGCTGCTTTCGCTCAGCCGGTGCAGCAGCATCTCGTCGTCGATGCGGCGCAGTTGCTCCACGCCGAGCCAGCAGCGGCCAAGGAAGTGCTGCAACAACCAGCGTGCGGTGTCGTCGATCTGCGCCTGGGTGTGGCTGCGATCGGGCGCGGCGATCACCACGCAGTCGGCCAGCTTCTGTGCGTTGATGCCAGCGAGCGTGAGCTGGTAAGTGCCCTTGGGTGATGCCCTGCGCAGCCGGGTGATGAACTCGCACAGGTTGCCGTATCCGTTGCCGTTGCAGGCGATCACCACCAGGGTGAATGGGTGGGTGCAGTTCACCTTGAACTGGCTGCCCACAAGCAATTTGAGCCCGTGTTCCTTGGCCGCCACGTGGGCGCGCACGATGCCAGCGAGCGAGCATTCGTCGGTGAGTGCCAGCGCCGCGTAGTCCAGCGCCCGGGCGCGTTCGACCAGCTCTTCCGGTCGGCTGGCGCCGCGCAGAAAGCTGAAGTTGGAGAGGCTGCGCAGCTCGGCGTAGGGCGGGATGGGGTTCATCGTGGCAGCGACCCGCGCAGCGGTGGAGCGTGGGGGTACGGGCAGTCGCCGGGCCGCTCCCAAGGCGGCCCAGCCCCCTTGGGGGGCAGCGACCCGCGCAGCGGTGGAGCGTGGGGGTACGGGCAGCCGCCGGGCCGCTCCCAAGGCGGCCCAGCCCCCTCGGGGGGCAGCGACCCGCGCAGCGGTGGAGAGTGGGGGTACGGGCAGCCGCCGGGCCGCTCCCAAGGCAGCCCAGCCCCCTCGGGGGGCAGCGACCCGCGCAGCGGTGGAGCGTGGGGACACGGGCAGCCGCCGGGCCGCTGCCAAGGCGGCCCAGCCCCCTTGGGGGGCAGCGACCCGCGCAGCGGTGGAGCATGGGGGTACGGGCAACCGCCGGGCCGCTCCCAAGGCGGCCCAGCCCCCTCGGGGGGCAGCGACCCGCGCAGCGGTGGAGCGTGGGGGTACACATCCATCATGCGAAATGCCCATGCAAGTACCAGGCGGGTGCTTCGTCCAGCCGGGTCTGGAACACCCACAGCACACCCGCGTGTTCCGACAACGCCACCCAGTAGTCGCGCACCACGTTGCGGGTGCGGCTTTCGTCACCATCGGCACCGGCCACGCGGTCCCACCAGCCGCCCTCAACCCGCTGCGGGCCGGCCAGCAGCTGCAGCTCGCCCTGGTAAATCGGCCGGTGGCCGCGCAGGGCGAGTTTGAGCGGCGTGGGCAGCAGAAAGCTGGGCTGTGGCCCCTCGGCGTGCGGTGCGGGTTGGCGGGGCAGGGCCAGTGGGGCGGCCTGCCAGCGGCACATCCACTCGGGCCGGTGGTCAGCTTGAAGCACCGGGCGCAGCACGCGCGCTGGCCCCAGGCGCGCTGCCAGGCGCTCCAGCACCTGGTGCAGCGCCTCGCCTTGATCGGTGGTGTCGGGCAGAAAAGAGCGGCTGGCTTCGGTGAGCGCACGCACCTCGTCGGCGCTCAGGCGCAGGTCGCCCACCGGGGCGGCGAGCGTGGTCTGGGCCAGGTGTTCGGCCAGCAAGCGGGTGAGGTGCTCGATGTCGCGCGTGGGCTGGGCGGTTCTGATCGTCAGGTGGCCGCCCTCGCCCGCGTCGCGCGAGCGCATCGCGTCGTGCGCCCAGTACAGGGTGAAGGCGGTGGTGCCGCTGTGGCGCGCGGCCAGCCAGCCGCACAGCTGCAGCAGCAGGCGCCGCGCACCGAACAGCAAGGCACTGGCATCTCCCACGCGGTGCATCAGCTCCAGCCGCGCGTCAAACACCTCGGGCAGCTCGACCCACGGGTACACCTCGGGCGCCAGGCCATAAGCCTGGTCGAGCGCGTACAGCAGCGTTTTGTCAAAGCGCCGGGCGATGCCACCGCGCGGCAGGGCGCGCAGATCGCCCAGGGTGCTGCAACCGATGTGGGCCAGGGTGGTGGCGTGTGGGCGCACCGCGCTCAGCACCGCCATTGGCAGGGCGTCGAGCGCGGCTTGAAGCGACACGCCTCGGGCCGGCGGATCGGCGCTTGCGCGTGCCAGCGCCAGTGCTGCCAGGCCGTTGGGCGCCCAGGTGATGCGCTGCGCGCCGAGCTGCTGGCCTTCCCGCCACAAGCGCTTGGTCAGCGCGCGCCAGCCGCCAAACAGTCGCAGGCTGCCCGCCACCTCGATCAACACCGCTTCGTCAGCGACGGCAACCCTGGGCGTGAATTGCAACGCCCAGACCGCCAGCGCCTGACGCGCGGCATCAATGGGCGGTGAGGCGGCGTCGGGGCGGGGCAGCAGAAGGGCGGACCAGAGCATGGTTGGTCTCGGTGGGCTGGCATGGATCGGCCTGGCGCGGTGTGAATGGCTGCGCCAGCCCGTCGCCTGCGCGCAGCGCGCTGGGCAGGCGCAGACGCGGCGTGAGAACGGCCTGGAGACCGGCGGGCACAGCGGTCAGCCGCAGCGTGCCTGCCAGCGGCGGCCCCTGGCGCTTCACCACGTCGACCTGCAGCGTCCAGTCAGGCCCCACGCGGGCCAGCAAACGCAGCGGTGCGGCGGACGACTCCTGCGCCGCCGTGCTGGGCCGGCACAGAAACACCGGCCCGGTGTGGCCGGCTGCCAGCACCTGCAGGCGGCGCACCTGCTCGGGTCGCACCTGCGGCAGCCAGACCACCAGCGCGCCCGCCGCCTGGCCTTTCACCAGTTGCTCGGCCGCCCACAGTCGCTCAGCTGGTGTCTCGGCTTGAATCCAGACCAGCTGTTTCTCGTCCAGCCCGGCCAGCCGCAGGCCGGGCAGGTGGGGCTGGCGCGGTGGCCCGACCAGCACCACCGAGCGCTTGGCGGCACACGCGCGCGCCAATGCCGGGCCGAGCAAGCGCCACTCCAGCGTGGCGCTTTGCGGGCTCAAGATTTCGGTGAGGCTGTGGCCCGGCCAGCCGCCGCCGGGCAGTGCGGCATCCAGCGCTTCAAAACCACTGGGGTGTACCGCTGCCACCGGGCTGCCGAGCTGGTTTCCACGCCACAGCGCAGCTGCCACGGTGGGCGGCAAGGTGCGCGTGTCAAAGACGGCGCGGGGGGCAGAAGCGCTGGCAGACGGGGTGTCGGCCAGCCAGGCGGTGGCGGGTGGCATGGGGCGCAGTCGTACGGGTGGCGTTGCAAGGAGTCAAAAATTTGACCCAAAAACACTGTAATTAAAAACAGTATTTGAAGTGTACGAAGTCACAGCCTGTCTGGCAAGCGGTGTTTGTCGAAAGCCCTGTTGCATGCCCTTCAGCAAGGCCTTTCAGCAGCGCACTTCAGGCAGTGGGCGAGTCGTCCGCCAGCACCACATCTCCCTCGACCACACCGTCGTACAGGCCGATGGCGGTGGCCGCTACCTGCGTGGTGTCGTGATGGGCGTACGCGCCCACACCCAACCCCCCCCCCACGATCGGCAGCCAGCGCGGGGCCCCCCGGCCCAATGCGCACTTGGCCAAGACCGCACCGATGCGCCGGCTGATGCTGTTGACAAGCCAAGGCGAAGCCCGCCGCACCAGCGTGGGCTGGCCCACCCGCACCACCAGATCGCGCAGCCCCCGCGCGGCGGCGTGCCGAAACAGGTAGCACACCACCTGCCGGGGGACAGCGTTTTTTGTTTGCCATAGAGCGCCGTGATGTCAGCCACCAGCTGCTTCTGAATCTTCCAAACGCCCACCAACTCCGGCAGGCCGGTCTCAGCCAGCCCATCTCGACCGGCGACAGCGCCAGGGCGCTGGCCTCCAACGCGGCTTTCGCGGCGGCGGTGTTGGCTCTCTTGCGGGCGGCCTCCATCGGCGTGCGGCTTGTTTGCTCCTTCCGTTCGGGCAGACGGGCAAGCAGCGGCAGGATCGCCTGGGCAAACACCAAGCCTGGGTTGCCGGCTGGATCGGGTCGGGTCGGTGGTGACATGCTGGCTGGCATGGCAGGTCTTCGTTCAAAAAACCATTCTCTGCTCAGCCTCAGGACCCCGCTCTCAGCCATCGACGCGCCAGCCCGACGAGGCAACCCGAAAAACCGGTGGCGTAGGATGGAAAACCTGCCTGACAAAGGAACGAGGCCATGCATCCCCATCAACCCCCATCCCGATCCCGCCTGCCCCTGCTCATCACCGCTCTGGTCTTGCTGTCTGCGGCGGTTTATTTCGGCTGGCTGTATCTTCAGCCCGCGCAGCAAGCCCCGGCCGCTGCGCGGCCTGCGCTCGCACCATCGCTGTCAGCGGCGCCCGCCGCGCCACCACTGTTTGCCGAAGCGCCCGCCGCACCGCCTGCCATCGAGCACCCGGTGGAGCCGCCCGCCAGCGACAGCGCCACACTGCCCGCGCTGGGCGACTCCGATGCGCTGCTCAGCGATCGGTTGCTGGCGCTGCTGGGCCGCAAGAACCTGCTCGACTTTTTGCAGCTCGACGGCTTTGTGCGCCGTGTGGTGGCCACGGTGGACAACCTGCCGCGCTCGCAGGCGCCCTCAAACCGCTGGCCGGTCAAACCCACGCCACAGCGTTTTCTCACCGGCCCAGGCACCGGTGGCAGCGAGACCATCGCGCCCGAGAACAGCCAGCGCTACCAGCCGCTGGTGCAGCTGATCGAATCGGTCGACAGCGCGAAAGCCGTGGCTCTGTACCGCAGCTTCTATCCGCTGTTTCAGAGTGCCTACCAGGAGCTGGGTTTTCCGGACCGCTATTTCAACGACCGCCTGGTGCAGGTGCTCGATCACTTAATCGACACACCAGTGCCCAACCAGCCGCTGGTGGTGACCCTGGTGGAGGTCAAAGGCTTGGTGCCGTCGCTGCGCCCCTGGGTGCGTTACGAATATGCCGACCCGACGCTGGAGGCGATGTCGGCCGGACAAAAAATGCTGATGCGCACCGGCCCCGACCACCACCAGCGCCTGCAAGCCAAGCTGCAAGACATTCGCCAGCGCATTGCCGGGCCCTGACCGCTGTCGCCTTGGTGGCGGTTGGGTGCGCCAGACCCGGTGCTATTGCTCCGGCCCGATGAAGTCTTAAGCGGCATAGCGCACCCGGCGATCCTGGAAGTAGCTCATCACGCGCTCAGGGTTTTGCTCCAGCATCGCCATATGATCGTTGGCCGCCTCACGTA
>Ga0105054_10001803_pt1 | contig 34864 bp, 34 predicted proteins | sample BON02_FD_78091 | JGI IMG/M metagenome (GOLD analysis project Ga0105054, IMG submission 78091) | Freshwater microbial communities from Lake Bonney liftoff mats and glacier meltwater in Antarctica - BON-02 (megahit assembly) | ecosystem: Environmental > Aquatic > Freshwater > Ice > Glacier...
AACAGCGCGGTCAGCCAGTCGCTGCGGCGGCGCGCGGCGAGCGTAAGGTCGCGTCGCAGAACGTTCAAGAAGTAGCTGCCCATCTCAGCGGGCCTGGGCGGCGGCGCGTTGCTTGGGGGCCTCACCGATCAGCAGGCGTTGCACGCTGACGTCCGCCAAATTCATCGCCTGGTGGGTGGTGGCCACCACCATGCCGCCAGCGTGGAGGTGGTCGCGGATCAGCCCTTCCACCAGCGCCACCGCGTGCGTGTCCAGGCCGGTGAGGGGTTCGTCCAGGATCCACAGGCTGGCGCCAGCGAGCAGCAGGGCGGACAACGCGACACGGCGGCGCTGGCCGAACGACAGCGCGCGGCAGGGCAGGTCGAGGCAACGCGACAGGCCCAACCGCTGCAGCGTTGCCACTGCCTGATCAGGCTTGAAAGCTTGGCCGTGCAGGCCGGCGTTGAAGCGAAGGTTTTCCAACGGATTGAACTCGTCTTTGATGCCGTTGGCATGTCCCAGGTAGGCCATTTCGCGGTAATAGACATCCCGGCATCGAGCGACCGGCTCACCGCGCCAGCGCACCTCGCCGGCGTCGGGCTGGCCAAGGCCGGTCAGCAAGCGCAGCAGACTGGTTTTCCCCTGGCCGTTGCCACCCTGCACCAGCAGCAATTGCCCACCCGTCAGGCCGAAATTCATGCAGGTGAACAGCAGCCGCTCGCTGCGCTCGCAGGCGAGATCATGAACCGAAAGAAGGGGGGGCGGGAAAGGATCCGTCATCGAAGGTGGCTTGCAAGCCAGCGTCACGTGCCAGTAACCTAGACGCAACGCGAAGCGAGGAAAAAAGCGAAGATTTTTGCGAAAATCGTCGCTAGTATTGTAGGCGGCATCCTGCTTGCACCCCGCCCCAACAACCTTTGACCGTGTTGAGCCTGCGCTGGTGGGTCCACAGCGGTGCCACTTTTGAAAGCGATATCCATGACCTCTGAGCAACAACCAGGAATGCCGCGCAAGACCAAGTGGCTGATCTATCTGGTCATCTCGGGCCTTGTCCTTGCGCTGGTCTGGAGCCAGTTGCCGCGCAGCCCGTACCCGACAGATTTGGAGCGCGTTGGGCAGGGCCAGCCGGCGCTGGTGCTGGCGTATGACATCCAGTCCATGGGCGGCATGGCGGTGATGGGGATGATGGACGACCTGCGCGGTGAATACGCCGAGCGCGTCGCTTTTCTGGTGGCACCGCTGGGCGCACCGCTTGGCCATGCGTTTGGTCAGCGCCATGACGCTATCAACGGCACGGTGGTGCTGTTTTCAGCAACAGGCAAGGCGGTGCGCACGCTGCACCTGCCAGCCAACACCGCCGAGTTGCAAAAAGCCCTGGACGGCCTGCTGGCGCAGCCTCGGCAATAGAAAGCCCTGCCATTGCGTGTTGCCGCTGTCGGTGCCCACGCTCAGCGCGGCAGGTCGATGTTGACCTGCCGCACGCCCACAGGCGGCGCGGGGAAGTCTTGCAGCGCGGCGTCGAACATGGCGCCCCAAAGCGCCGGCGAGCTGTTCCAGCGGCCCTCGTGCGCGGCATGGGTTTCATAGGTCACTGGGCTGCTGCCCGCTTGGCGGATCAGCAACGAGACCTTGCGCTGGTAGTAGGGCAGGTCCATGCGCATGAACATCGGCGCCCAGATCACCTGGCCGCGGCTGGTCACCACATGGTCGCGACCGGGGAACCCATAGCCACCGAAGCCACCGCGGTAACCGAAACTGTCCCAAGGCTCTTCCCACGGCGCGCGGGGCAGTTTCAGCGTGCCGCCGCTGACCTGCACCGACCAGCGGGCTGACGAGCCCGGTTCGGCTGGCGTCCAGCCTTGTTTGGCCAGCGAAGTTCGGGCGACCGCCTCCAGATCGGCCTGCCCGCGCGCTGCGTTGTCGGTGGCCTGCGAGGGCAGGCGCTCAAAGCGATAAAGCTGAGGCGCTTGTGGAATGGCGCTGACCGCCGCAGCAGGCGCTGAATTGGTCCAGCGCGCAAAGCTTTGCACCTGGCTGTCAACCCGGTAGACGCTGGCGCAACCGGTGAGCAGGCTGATGGCCAGGCCAGCGGTCAGCAACGTGGCGCTGCGCGCTCCAAGGGTGGCGTGCTGTGAATTTGTCGGAAGCAGGCGCTTCATGGGGTCTCCGTTTGGTTTGCCGGGTTGTGCTGTTGGCTGTGGCTCGGGACACTGCATTGGCTACGACCGCGCGTCGCACCGCTTCGTTCCCGTTTTGCAATGGCGTGTCGCTGTTTTCCTACCAGCCCTGCCCCTGGGCGGTCGTCTCCAGCAGGTGCTCATCGTCAAACGCTTTGTCGCCGTTGTCATCGGCAACACCGGTGGCGGGCAGGGTTTGAAACGGATGCAGGCCACGGCCCATCAGGTGGCTGGACACCGCTTTTTGCAGCGCGCAAGACATGTTTGCCATCTGACCAGGAAACTTCACGTCCCATTCGCGCAGCATGTTGCCAACCTGCTTGCGCTGCAGGTTTTCCTGGCTGGCGCACAGGGTGCGGGAAATGATGGGGCGGGCGCGAATTTCGACCCAGCGCACCAGGTCTTTCTCGGCCACGTGGGCGATGGGCCGGATCACCACATGGCACCCATCGTCGCTCACCAGCTTGGGCGGCAGGCCCTTGGGCCTGGTGTCAAAGAGCAGGTTGAGCAGAAGGGCTTGCAGGATGTCGCCGCGGTCGCGACCGAGCGCAATTTTGGTGCCGCCCAGCCTGTTGGCCGCCCGGTACAAATTGACCCGGCGCAGCTGCGAGCGCAGGCTGCACATCGTCTTGCCCTCGGATATCACCCGCTTGGTGATGAAACAGGTGTCCTGGTTTTGAATGGGGAACCTCGCCCCAGCTTGGTGCGCTAAGCCGGCAGGATGTCGAGCAAGACGTAGCTGTTCTTGCCGCCCGAATGGCAGACCATCACCCTGTCCCGCTCTTCAACGATGTTGCAGTCCCCGCTGGTGCGGCCCACTTCGCGGCTTCGCCTTTTTTCCAGCTTGCGGGTTTCGTTTTTGGGATTTTTTGATCGTCATGGGCAACAATTTCACAGCAGTGGAGCGGACAGCAAACAGCAAACAGCGGACAGCGAACAGCGAACAGCGAAGTGTTCCCACCCGGCAGACACCGTGGAGTCGGCTTTGCCGCGCCGCTGGTGTTGCCCGCTCACGCAGGCGACGTGCGAAGCCCGACGCGCGGGTTACCAGTCTCCGCACTCCATCCGAATCGCCACCTCGCAGTCCTCAAAAATTTCCAGCTTGGCAATCTTTACCCGCACACCCACCACGCCCGGCAGCTGCATCAAGCGGCGCGTGAGTTTGCCGATCAGACTCTCCAGCAGATCGACGTGTTCGGCGGTGCACTCATCAATGATGATTTGGCGCACCTTGCGGTAATCGAGCACACGCGAAATGTCGTCGTCGTGGGCGCGTAGCGGCTGCGTGCCCTGGTTGATTTCGGCGTCAACCTGGATCGGCTGAGGCCCGGAACGCTCAGCGTCCAGGATGCCGAGCTTGGCGTCAAAACGCAGGCCGCTGAGGGTGAGGATCTGGATGCCATCTTGTGGCGTGGTGGTTTGGGCGTTCATAGAAATCGGCTTGCTTCACATCAGCGAAAAATCGCGCTCAAAGCGCATCAGGTGCTGGCCGCCGTCCACCAGCAGCGTGGTACCGGTTATCGACTGGTTGTCCAGCGCAAACGCCACCGTGGCGGCCACATCTTCGGGGGTGGACGAGCGGCCCAGCGGCGACTGGCGGTGCAGCTCGGCAAATTTGTCGTCGCTCAGCAGGTGACTGGTCAGTGTCAGCCCAGGCGCCACGCCGACCACGCGCACCCGTGGTGCCAGCGCCAGCGCCAGCATGGTGTTGGCCGCCTCCAGCGCCGCTTTGGACAGCGTGTAACTGAAAAAATCCGGGTTCATGTTCCAAAGCTTCTGGTCCAGCAGGTTCACCACCGCGCCTTGGCCATCGCGCTCGCTCAGGTGCCCATGCAGCGCCTGCGCCAGCAACACAGCGGCGCCGGTGTTGGCCCGCAAATGGGTTTCCATCGCAGAAAAGCCGAAGTTATCGGCGCTGTCTTGCTCAAAGGTCGATGCGCTGTTGACCACCGCGTCCACCGAGCCGAACCGCAGCACCACCGCCGGTAGCAAGGCGCGCACGCTGGCCTCCTCGGCCAGATCGGCAAAAAAGGGCAGGGCGCTGCCATGGCGGCCGGTGAACGCGTCGCAATCGGCGGCAGTCTGCTGCGCCTCATCAACCGAATGGCGGTGGTGCACCGCCACATTCCAGCCCGCACGGGCCAACGTGAGTGCGATCTCGCGGCCCAGGCGCTTGCCCGCGCCAGTGACGAGCACGGTGCGCGGCGCAGGTTTTTCAGGAAGGTGTGGTGGGGTCATGGACGACAATCGGGCGGTGAATACCGACACAGTGAACGAACCCAAGAGTTTATCGAACGCCCTGCTGCGGACCGTGCAGGCGGCCATTGCCTCGGCGGGCGGCTGGCTGCCGTTTGACCGCTTTATGGCGCTGGCCTTGTACGAGCCAGGCATGGGCTATTACGCCAACACCACCCCGAAATTCGGCCATCTGCCGCAGGGCGTTGCCGGCCAGGGCAGCGACTTCGTCACCGCGCCCGAACTCACCCCGCTGTTTGGCCAGACCTTGGCGCGCCAGGTGGCGCAGGCGCTTGCAGCCACTGGCACCGACGAAATCTGGGAATTTGGCGCTGGCACCGGCGTGCTGGCGCTTCAGCTGCTGGACGCGCTCGCAGCTTTTGGCCAGCCGCCACGCCGTTACACCATTGTCGATCTCTCGGGCAGCCTGCGCGAGCGCCAGCGGGCCACGCTTGTCGCCCATGCCGAGCGTGTGTGCTGGGTGGATGCGCTGCCCGATGTGCTGCACGGGGTGGTGCTGGGCAACGAGGTGCTCGACGCCATGCCGGTGCAGCTGCTGGCGCGGGTGGCTGGTGTCTGGCTCGAGCGCGGCGTGGTGTGGGACGCAGCGCATGGGCTGGCCTGGTCCGATCGCCCCACCCCGCTGCGCCCACCGCTGGCCATCGAAGGCGATCACGACTACACGACCGAAATACACCCGCAGGCCGAGGCGTTTGTGTGCACCCTGGCCGAGCGGCTGCAGCGTGGCGTCGCGTTTTTTCTCGATTATGGTTTTCCCGAAACCGAGTATTTCCACCCGCAGCGCCACATGGGCACGCTGATGTGCCACCGCGCCCACAGAAGCGACAGCGATCCGCTGGCCGAGCTGGGCCAGAAAGACATCACCGCGCATGTCAACTTCACCGGTATCGCTCTCGCTGTGCAAGAAGCCGGCATGGACGTGCTCGGCTACACCAGCCAAGGCCGTTTCCTTTTCAACTGCGGCCTGCTTGATCTGGCGAAGGACGCCGGGCCGCGCGAGAACGCAATGATGCAAAAGCTGGTGAACGAGCACGAAATGGGCGAGCTGTTTAAGGTGCTGGCGTTTGCACCGCCGGCTGGCAGCGCTGGCTGGTCACCGATGGGTTTTTCTGCGGGCGACCGCACCCACAAACTGTGAACGGAGGCAGCCAATGATTCGCTGGATGTTGGTAATTTTTCTGGCGCTGATGCTGATCAGCTGGTTCACGCCGTTTCTGCACAAATTGGGCTTGGGCAAGCTGCCAGGCGATTGGCGGTTCACGCTGTTTGGGCGGGAATGGTTTGTCCCGATTACCACCACCATTGTGTTGAGCATGCTAGCGAGTTTAATCGCGCAGTGGATTTGAATGGCTAGCGCGGCTATGTTGGAACAGCGCTGTAAAGTTGTTTCGGGCACCCGATCAAACAATCCAGCTAGCCACAGAAAAGAAGCACATTGGTCCATGAAAAGTTGATACCCAAATTTTTGCGTACCGGATAAGCTAGAAGTGCAGTAAGCCAGCGGTCTTTTCAAGTGAGATGCAAGCTTTCTGAGATAGCCTCTCACTGCCACGATCCAGCCTTAACCGATTGTTCTCAAGCAGATCAAGATCTGTCTTTCGCGCCGTTTTTTCTTGGAGACACCCCATATGACCCCTCTTCTCACGCTGTCACGGGTAATAGATAACATCAGCACTTTCGTAGGCAAGTCCACCATGTGGTTGATTCTTGCCACCACCCTCATCAGTGCCGGTAATGCGATTGTCCGCAAGGCTTTTGACATGAGTTCAAACGGCCTGCTGGAAATTCAGTGGTATTTATTTGCTGCGGTATTCATGCTGGGCGCAGGTTTTGGTTTTTTGAAAAATTCACATGTTCGCATTGACTTCATTTCGAATCGCTTGACCGACCGTACACGCAACTGGATCGATCTGCTGGGCATCATGTTGGTGCTTTTCCCATTTTGTATTTTGATGGTTGTTCTGAGCTGGCCGGTCTTCGTGAGCGCGTATAACAATGGTGAAATGTCTCAAAATGCTGGGGGCCTGATTCGCTGGCCTGCTTATCTGCTGGTACCAGTGGGTTTTGCGCTTTTGATGATGCAGGGCGTGTCCGAACTGATCAAGCGTATTGCATTTTTACGCGGCTTGATAGAGGACCCGATTGGTGAAGAAACAGGTAAATCAGATGATCAAAAACAAATTGATGCATTTGAAAAAATAGCTGCTGCCCGTTTGGCTGGAGATAAGTAAAATGCAAGACACTTTCCTGGCACAGCAGTTTGTGCCGTTCATGTTTGCGGGCCTGTTTGTCGTCCTGTTGACTGGTTTCCCAGTCGCTTTCGGATTGGCCGCTGTCGGCCTGGGCTTTGGTTTCGTTGGCATGGAAGCCGGGCTTTTCCCCGCGAATATGCTTCAGGCGCTGCCGTCGCGTGTTTTTGGCATCATGCAAAACGACACGCTGCTGGCGATCCCGTTCTTCACCTTCATGGGCATAATTCTGGAGCGCTCACGCATGGCCGAGGATTTGTTAGAGACGGTTGGCCAGGTGTTTGGCCCGCTGCGCGGCGGCTTGGCTGTTGCCGTGATTTTGGTGGGTGCGTTGCTGGCCGCCACGACGGGCGTTGTTGCCGCTGCTGTGATATCCATGGGCCTGATATCCCTGCCTATCATGCTGCGCTATGGCTATAGCCGGGTTATTGCCACAGGCGCTATTACGGCCTCGGGCACACTCGCGCAAGCCATTCCGCCATCGCTGGTGCTGATCGTGTTGGCTGACCAACTGGGCCGCTCTGTGGGCGATATGTATTCGGGCGCTTTGGTACCCGGTCTGATACTGGTGGGTTTGTATATTTTGGTCGTTGTGGTGGTGGCATTGGTCAAACCAGCCATGGTGCCGCCGCTGCCGCCAGAAGCACGCATCTACAAAGAAACCAATGGTGCGTCTGGCCACAGGTCATTGCTGGTATTGGTGGTGCTGTGCGCGATCATAGGCTTTGCCTGGTCAAGGGTTCACAACTCGGTGTTGACGCCGCTTCTAGAGAGACCAATGCCAGCCCCCGCTGATGAAATTGTTATTTTGTCCATGACATTGGCTTCGCTGCTGGGTTTGTCGCTGGCTGTTATCAACCGCGTCACGCGCATGGGTCTGCTGTCTAAGCTGGCCGAGCAAGTGACTTTTGTTTTGATGCCGCCGCTGATCTTGATTTTTCTGGTGCTGGGCACTATTTTTCTGGGTATTGCAACGCCCACTGAGGGCGGAGCGATGGGCGCCCTGGGTGCATTGATTCTGGCTGTTGGCAAGCGGCGTCTCAACATGCTGCTGCTCAAGCAGGCACTGGAAAGCACTGCCAAGTTGGCTTCGTTTGTGCTGTTTATTCTCATCGGTTCAACGGTTTTTGCCTTTACCTTCAATGCGGCAGACGGTCACTTCTGGATAGAAAACTTGTTCGAAGGTGTGCCTGGTGGCGCCTGGGGCTTTTTGATTGTGGTGAACATTTTGGTGTTCATTTTGGGCTGCTTTCTCGACTTTTTCGAGATTGCGTTCATCATCATTCCGCTGCTCGCGCCGGTCGCTGAAAAAATCCTTCCAGGCTTGGTACCCGGCATGACGACGGACGACGCGATGATCTGGTTTGGTGTGATCATCGCCATGACCTTGCAAACGTCTTTTCTGACGCCACCGTTTGGTTTTGCGCTGTTTTACCTGCGCAGCGTTGCAGCCAAGTTTGACTACAAAGACCGTGTCACCGGCGTCATGATTCCAGCTGTCACCACAACGGAGATTTACAAAGGCTCGATTGCTTTCATCATCGTGCAAGTCATCATGGTTGCCGCCATCATGATCTTCCCCAGTCTGGTGACGGGTGGTATTGAGAAAGTTAACCTGCTGACTCCTGAGCAGGTGATGGAACAGCTCCTGATGCCCATGCCCGAATAGGAAATTAAACAGGACGCTGAAGCAGTCAAATTGGGCAGTGCTGGGACCGATGCAAAGCCCGCTGAAGGCGAGGAAGAAAATCCAATGATGGCACGACTGAAAGCGATAAAAAAAGACTAGAAGAAGAAGGAAAAGAAGAAGCAAAAGTCTAGCAAATCAATAAAAAAAGATACTTTGAGTATTTTTTTTATGTATTTTTTTACCGATCGCTGGTTATCGCTTTGTGATTCATGCAGCCAGATAAACCTGATCGAATTGGCAGCTAGACGGCCAATCAACCTTGATTCGCAATACCCAGATCAGATGAAAAAAACCACGCCGAAGCGTGGTTTTTTTAAACTGTTGAAAACTTACAGCTTTTGCGTCTGGGTGAACTGATCCATTCGCATTTCATTGAAGCGAAACCAAAGATTCGCGTCGCGGCGGTAGACAGACCAATCGTCGTAGATTTTTTTCCAGTCAGGGTTTTTGGCCGACAGCTCTGCGTACACAGCTTGCGATTCCTTGAAGGCCACGTCCAACACGGCCTTGGGGAAGGGCATGAGCTTGGCCCCGCCCGCCACCAGTTGCTTGAGAGCGGTCGGGTTTCTGTAGTCGTACTTGCCCTGCATTTCGATGTGGGCGAAAGCCGCAGCAGACTCCAAGATGGCTTTGTTTTCTGTGGACAGCTTGTCGAAGGCCGTTTTGTTCACAAAGACATCGAACTGTGCGCCAGCCTCCCACCAGCCGGGGTAGTAGTAGAAAGGCGCCACTTTGTTCAAGCCCAGCTTCAGATCGTCGTACGGACCGACAAATTCGGCGGCATCGACTGTGCCTTTTTCCAGTGCCTGGTAAATCTCGCCAGCAGGAATGTTTTGCGGCACCACGCCCAGGCGGCTGATGACCATGCCGCCGAAGCCGCCGATGCGCATCTTCAAGCCCTTCAAGTCGTCTACGGTCTTGATTTCCTTGCGGTACCAGCCGCCCATCTGGGCGCCGGTGTTGCCCATGGGGAAGTTGACGATGTTGTATTTGGCATAGAACTCGCGCATCAGCTTCATGCCATTGCCGTCGTACATCCAGGCCGTTTGCTGCCGGCTGTTTAGGCCGAAGGGAATACCCGTACCGAAGGCAAAGGCTTCGTTGATACCGAAGTGGAAGTACGGCGCGGTTGACACCATTTCGATGGTGCCTTTGCCAACGTTGTCGATCATGCCGGCAACGGCCGGGATCAGTTCGCCAGCCGGATGCGCAGTGACAATAAATTTGCCACCAGACATCTCACCTATTTTCTTGGCGAAGACTTCTGCGGCGCCAAAGATGGTGTCCAGCGACTTGGGAAAGCTGGAGGCGATGCGCCAGCGAATGGTTTCCTGCGCATGCACTGCGGGCGCAACACCAGCCGCCAGCACGCCAGCAATACCGGCATTTTTAATAACGGAACGACGATCCATAGATATCTCCTGAGAGGTTGACTAACTTGAGTTTTCATACTGCATTGATCCGCCGCATCTTCAGTACGGTTCTCTTCAGAACCTGGCTGACCCCACGACCGAGTTGCCAATTTTGTCAGTGTTTGCCTGTTCACCGACCCGGTTTTTACCCGTAGTTTTTAAATACGTGCAACAGTCAGCGCTGTGGCTACAGCAACAACTGCTGCCCTCGCATGAAGCGGTCAAAGGCGGCTTCACCAGCGAAAAGCCACAGTTTTTGAACATCCCCAACACCTTCCTGCTTCATACAAATTACCGCACCTCCCCGAATTCTCGGGCGCAGCCCAGACCTCGCACGATGGTGGCGACGTTCCTCATGCCCAGCCAAAGGGTTTTGACACCGGGTGCCCGATCGCTCTTCCTGTCCAGCCTCCCCCCCTTTGAGCTGGGCAATCTTCTGGCTGACGACGGTATTGGTCGTGGGCACTGCCTTGTAAATAATTGAGGTCTGATTCTAATTAAATCTTAGCCAGGCGCTCAGCATGGATCTTGGGCACCGTCAAAGTCAGGCCTTTGCCTATCGAAAACCTCAAAGCACAAGGGCATCAGGTAGGCAGCCCACACCCCAGCGGTGAACTTGTGGGCGTCGACGCCGAACGAGCAAGGCCGTGCCCACACCCCAATCAAATACCCAACGGTGCCACGCCCGACCTGCGGACCGCTTTGTAGGTGCTTGAAAAACCCGCATCGAACGCCAACAACAGCTATCTTTGAGTTTTTTCAGGTGCTTCACCACACTGTCCACCGGCGCACCGCATGGTGCCTGACATGCGGGCCAGATTCCAATCAACTTCGCCGCAAACGTCTTTCAGTTACTCTGGACACAGCCCACAAGCCGCACTCAGCAGATGCGACTCGAAGAGACCGATGCGCATCAGAACTGAATGGGGGGTCTGAAAAACCAAGCTGGTCGGGCGAGGCTGCCGATGTGTGTCGACCGCCTGATCTTTGAATACCTTGGTGAGCACCTCCACTGGGCTGCCTGGCTTGAGTAAGTGCCTTGGGACGCAGCGGGTGTTGGCCACGCTCTGGGCGATATCGCTTGTGTAAAAAGACCGTCACAGGTAGCCAAAGACGCCGGACTCTGCCGCGAAAGCCACGACCGCGCTACAAGTGCCGGCGGGAAGCCGGGCTTTGCGACTGTGCTTAAAGTAGCCAAGGCCCTGAGCCTGAGCCTGAGGTTGCACGCGCAAGCGACGCCCAGCGGCGCCTAGCTCCCCGCTCCAACCGAGCGTCAATGCCAACGACGGCGAAGTTCAAGGATTTTCAGGAGACCCACCGCCATGACCACCGACCCGCTGCACATCGTCTGCCCGCATTGCCACACCACCAACCGCGTCGCGGCCGATCAACTGAGTAGCGCGCCCGATTGCGGCAAATGCCACCAGCCGCTGTTCACCGGGCACCCGGTTGCGCTGGACGAGGCGGCATTTGACAAACACATCACGCGCTCTGCGCTGCCGGTTTTGGTCGATTTCTGGGCGCCTTGGTGTGGCCCTTGCCGCACGATGGCGCCGGCCTTTGAGAAGGCCGCGCAACAGCTGGAGCCGACGATGCGCCTGGGCAAGGTGGACACCGAAGCGGAGAAAAACCTGGGTGCGCGCTTCAACATCCGCAGCATTCCCACGCTGACTTTGTTTGCGGGCGGTCGGGAAGTGGCGCGCCAGCCGGGCGCGATGGGCGCGGTCAACATCGTGCGCTGGGCGCAAAGCCACGCGCCTCGCTGAGCGGCACTGGCTGCGGCTTAGCACGGGCGGCGGTGACGCCGGAGCCGCCTGTGCGGTTTGCCTCATTCAGACGCCGCTGTCGCTCGTGTCAACGGCTGCTGGCAGGCGCAGCGCCACCGCCTTGGCCCGCGCGGCATGGATGGCGCGCGCGATGCGCTCGCCCACTGGCCCTGCCTCGGTGCGCGCCATCACCTGACCCGCCACCGACTCTGTGTTCACGCTTTGTGCCGCGTACAGCGCAGTTAACAGGTGGTCGCGTTGCGGATAAGCGCTGTCCTGAAGCCCCTTGCGCCCGCGTGCGTCGCATTCGCAGGCCAGCAGCGCTTGGGCAAAGCGCTCGGGTCGCCGAAACGCATCGCTGCGTTCCAGCAGGCGCACCAGCGCGGCAGCGTTCAAGCCGCTGCTGCGGTGGACGTTTGCGTGTTCGCGCGCCACCACGTCGGCCAGCTCGCGGCTCTCACGTGGCACCCGCCAGCGCTCGCACACGGCTTTCAGCAGGCGCGCGCTGCGCTGTTCGTGACCGATGTGGCGCGGCAGTTGGTCGGTGGGTGTGGTGCCTTTGCCGAGGTCGTGGCAGAGGCAGGCAAAACGCACTGGCAGGCTGGCTTGTAGGCGCGCGCTCATGTCGAGCACCATCATCAGGTGCACGCCGGTGTCGACTTCCGGGTGGTACTCGGCGCGTTGGGGTACGCCCCAGAGGCGATCCACCTCGGGTAGCAGCCGCTGCAGAGCACCGCAGCCGCGCAGCACCTCGAACATGCGGCTGGGCTGCTGCTCCATCAGCCCACGCGAAAGCTCCTGCCAGACCCGCTCAGGCACCAGGTGATCGACCTCGCCGTTGCTCACCATGTCCTGCATCAAAAGCTGCGTTTCGGGAGCGATAGAAAAGTGGGGGAAGCGCGCCGCAAAGCGCGCCAGCCGCAGGATGCGTACCGGATCCTCAGTGAACGATTCGGTCACATGGCGCAGCACGCGGTCGTGCAGATCGGCCTGTCCGCCAAACGGATCGACAAGGCTGGCCCGCGCCGGGTCGTTGGCATCTTCTTGCGCCACCGCCATTGCGTTGATGGTGAGGTCGCGCCGCGCCAGGTCGTCTTCCAGCGTCACGCCGGGTGCGGCGTGAAATGCAAAGCCGTGGTAGCCCGGCGCGGTCTTGCGCTCGGTGCGCGCCAGCGCGTATTCCTCGCGGGTTTTGGGGTGCAGAAAGACCGGGAAGTCGCGCCCCACCGGCAGGTAACCCAGGTCTTGCATGGCCTGGAGCGTGGCGCCCACGACCACCCAGTCGCGGTCCACATGCGCAGGCTGTGGGTCGTTTGAAGCGGGGGCCATCAAGGCGTCGCGCACCGCGCCGCCCACCAGGTAGATCTTCATGTACGCGGGTGTGGATTGCACCTCGGCTCAGCGACCCAGGCGGTACGGTTCCTCGAAATCGAGGAAGTCGTGCTCGGTGCGCGCGGCGTCGGTCCAGGCCTTGACGCCCGGCAGCGCCGCCACGCGTTCCACATAGTCGCAAAGGTTGGCCGGCAAGGGCAGGGCATAGGTTTTCAGGCGCATGCAGACGGGGGCGAAGAAGGCGTCGGCGATGGTAAACCTGCCAAACAGCAGGGGCACGCTGCCATCGGGCATCTTGGTGGGCTGAGCCGTCAGCAGCTCACCCCAAAGGCCACAGAGCCGCGCTGTGTCAGCGCGCACCGCGGATTGGTCGCGCCAGATCAGCCGGCCCACCTCAGGCAGCACGGCCTCGATGTTCATCGGGCAGTGGCTGCGCAGCGCGGTGAAGCCGCTGTGCATCTCGGCGCAGACGCTGCGGGCGCGGGCCCGCTGTTTGGGGTCGGTTGGCCACAGGGTTTTGTCGGGAAAGCGTTCGGCCAGGGTTTCTGCGATAGCCAGCGTGTCCCACACGGCCAGATCGCCGTCGACCAACACCGGCACCTTGCCCACCGGGCTGATGCCGCGCAGTGTTCGCTTGAAAGCTGAACCCGCGTCGAACGAGTCAAATCGCACCATCACCTCGTCAAATTCGATGCCTGTTTGCTTCATGAGCACCCACGGGCGCATGGACCATGACGAGTAGTTTTTGTTGCCGATGTAGAGCTGCAATGCCACGAAAGCCTCCTAGAAAGAAGCTCGATGCTACGGCCTGCGCTGGGGGCGGCGAAAAGGCGTTGAAACGCCGTTGATTCAGGCGTACTTTTCCAGAATCTTCGTCGAGCGTTCTACCTCGCGCAGCGTGTCGCTTTCAGACGCCGAGCTTGCAACAGCCTCCATCACGGTGCAGGCCATCATGCGGTAGAAGGCCTTGTCCATCGCCTTGCGCGCGGCCGACATCTGTTGCGCCACGTCTTCGCAGGGACGGCCCTGGTCCACCATGTCAATCAGCCCGCGGACCTGGCCCTCAATGCGCTTGAGCCGGTTGATCACATCGCGCTGGTGCTCGCTGCGGTAGTTCGACACAGCGTCGGTTTTGGGTGCGCTGACGCGGGTTGCAGCTCTGGTGGGGGAGGCGGCCATGGGAGTTCCTGATGGGGGGCTTGAAGTGTGCCAAGTAACGGGTCAGCTTGCCCTGCGGTGGCACCCTCGCGTGCAGCGTCAGCGGGGCTTGCCGCTGCGCGCCTTGAGCAGGCCGCTGCGCCCACCCCGGGTGCCGAGGTAGGTGGGGGCCACGGTGTGCACCGATGCTGGGTGGATGCCGAGCGCGTTCAGATCGGACCACTGGCCACTGGCTATGTTGTCAACCGACATGGCAGCCAGGTTGTCGCGGGTCATGAGCGGCTCGCCGGGTGCCAGTTCCAACAGCGTTGCCTGCAGCTTGCCCAAGACCGTGGGCAGCGGCAGAATTGGCCGCTGGCTGCTGCCGTAGCGCCCTGCAATGCGCACCAGGTCGGCCAGCGTCATCACGTCGGGCCCAGCGCATTCGTAGGTCTGGCTGATGCTGCTGCTTTGCTTCAGACAGGCGACCACCGCCTGCGCCACATCTTCCACCCACACCGGCTGAAACCGCGCATTGGCACCAGCCAGCGGCACCACAGGGAAGATGGACTGCAGCTTTGCAAAGAGATTGAGAAAATGGTCGCCGGCGCCAAAGACCACGCTGGGTCGCAAGACCGTGAGATCGAGTCCGCCCGCGTGCAACGCGGCTTCGCCGCGCGCTTTGCTTCGCTGGTAGCGAGAGGGACTGTCCAGCGCCACACCCAAGGCACTGATGTGCACCAACCGGGTCACGCCAGTGGCGGCGCAGGCGCGCGCCAGCTTCTTTGGCAATTCGACATGGACGTGCTCAAAAGCTGCTTCCGTGCCATGCAGGATGGCGATCAGGTTCACCACCGCGTCGTGGCCGGGGAGCAGGCGCGTGAGCGCGTCTTCGTCGTGCACGTTGGCCTCGATCACGGTCAGCCCTGGCAGGTGTTGCACCGATTGGGCGCTGTGCGAGCGGCGCGTGGGCACGGTGATGGCCCATCCCTCGCGCTGCAGTTTTTCGCACAGATGGCGGCCGACAAAACCAGTGCCCCCGAGAACCAGGATATTTTTTTTCATGTGCTGTGTTTCCGTGTTGTTGTTACGGCGGATCGCGGTTGACGGGCGCGGCGTCCGCGCGCGGCCCCACCTGGCCCAGCCGCGCCCGAAGCGATTGCGGCTGGCCGGTGATGAGGGCGGCGTAGTTGGTGGTGTTGGACAGCACGCGTTGCACATAGTCGCGGGTTTCGTCAAACGGGATGTTCTCGGCCCAGATTTCGGCCGCCAGCACCGGGCCGTTGCGCCAAGCGCGCGGTCGGCTTGCGCCGGCGTTGTAGGCGGCTGCAGCCAAGGACAGCGAGCCCTCAAAATTATCAAGCGCGAGTTTGAGGTAGGCGGTGCCAATCAAGATATTGGTGTCGCGCTCGGTGATCTGGTGCGGCTGAAAATCGGTCATGCCGATCTTGCGCGCGGTCCAGCGTGCGGTGGCCGGCATCACCTGCATCAGCCCGGAGGCGCCCACGCCCGAGCGCGCGTCGGTGATGAAGCGGCTTTCTTGGCGGATCAGACCGTACACATAGGCTGGGTCCAGCCCGATATCTTTGGAGCGCTTGACCACCGTTGCCTCAAACGGCATGGGAAAGCGCTGCGCGTGGTCGCGCGACAGGCGGGTGCGCTCGCTGGTGTTGATGCAGCGGTCCCATACCTGGTTGTCACAGGCCAGCTGGGCAGCAGCCAGCAGCTCGCGCTCGGCCATGCCACCGGGCGTGTGCAGGGCTACCTCGTAATTCCATTCGCGTGTGCCCTCGCTGCGCAGACCCAGCCGGATCGCAGCCAGCGCGCGCTGTAGCGCCACGTGGTTGGCGGCGTCAGCGACTTCTTGCGGCGTGAGCGGCGCGGGTGACAGCGGCACGGTGATGCGCTGACCCAGCTGTTCCATTGCGAGCTGTTCGTAAAAGCCTTGCACCGAGGCGATGGAGGCGTACAGGTCGTGCGACTGCACCAAGGCCAACTGCGCGTTGGGCTGGCGCAGCGCTTCAATCGACTGGGCGCGCCAGTAGACCCACACTGGCTCGCGCTGCTGCTTGGCGCTCATCGCTGCGATCGCTTCGTGCACCCTGGCCCATTTACCTGCGCGCAGCGCAGCGCGCGCCTTCCAGGCCAGGTGGTCATCGTCCATGTCACGCGGTTGGCCGTTGGCGAAGTAGACAAGAGCGTTTTCTTGCAGGCGCTGCGCCGCCCGTTTGCCGATCACGCCCCAAACCCAGCTCCGCTCCTCGGTGGTGAGTTGCGCTTTCCAGCGGGTGCGGTCCATGGCCTGTGCGGCGGCGTCTGCGTCCAGGCTGGCCAGGCGGATCATGGCCAGTGTCACCAGCTCTTTTGTGTGCGGGCGAATCGCGGTGATCTTTTCATCAAGGTATCTGGCCGGGTCTTTGGCGATCGCCTCCACCGTGTTGGCCCAGGCCGGCTCCAGCAGCGATACCGCTTGCACAGCGGCTCGGGTTTGGCCCACTTCCATCGTGAGGCGCGCGCGCTTCCAAACAGCGGCGGGCTTGAGGTGGCCACTTTCAAGCAAGGATTTGGCTGCGCTGGCGCAGCCGTCGTCGGCGTCGCGCTGCGCCAGCCAGCGTTGTTGCACCTGCGGCGCGACCTTAGCCGCAGGCGTGCGCTGGTCGACAGCGTCGAGCATCAGCGCGTAACACTGCACCTGCCGGTCGTCGTTCATGCGAAAGTGCGGCAACTCGGCGCTGAAATTGGCCCAGTCACGCTGTTTGCCCAGATGCAACATCCAGTCGTTGCGCAGCCGGTCTTCCCAATAGGTGCCGGGGTGGCGCGCCAGCGCCTCGCGCATCTGTTCGGGGCTGGCGCGCTCCAGCCGGGCCCGCGCTTCCCAGTAAGCGGCCAGCGGCTCCAGCGCATGTCCGCCCACGCGCGGCAGCAGCGTGGTCAGCGCGGTGCTGTTGCCGCGCCGAAAGGCCTCGCGCATTTCCAACACGGTGGCGTCGCCAGCGCTTTGAGCCCCGCTGGTGGCCGGCAGGCAAAGCAGCACGGCCATAATGGCTGCGAGTCCCCGCCACGGGGTTTTTCTGTGTCGAACGCTACGCAAAGTCATAGAACGATTATGGACAACAAAGACAGCCAAGCCTTCCCGCACACCCAGAAGACGGGGTGGCGCAAGGCGTTGATTGACAAGCGCCAACGCATGGCCGACCGTGCCTGGCGCAACGACATGCTGCAGCGGGTGATGCGGGTCTGGCTGATCGAGCGGCCCGAGGCGGTGATTGGCGCGTATTGGCCGATCAAGGGCGAATTCGACCCGCTGCCAGCGCTGTTTCGCTGGCAAGAAGCGGGACTGGAAGAAGACGCCCGGGCCGCGCAGCGCCAGCGCCGCATTGGCCTGCCGGTGGTCAACAAGGTGCACAAAACGCTCACCTTCCACACCTGGTACCCAGGCTGTCCGATGGAGGAAGACGCTTACGGCATCCCCAAGCCCAAAGACACCGAGGTGGTGATGCCCACGCTGATTTTTGTGCCCTGCGTGGGTTGTGGACCGGGCGGCCTTCGGCTCGGTTATGGCGGTGGCTTCTACGACCGCACCCTGGCCAGCTTGCAGCCCAAGCCGTTCACCGTTGGGCTGGCTTACGACTTCGCCTGGCTGCCCGAGCTGCAGCCCGAAGCGCACGACGTGCCGCTGGACGCCATCCTCACAGACACCGGTGCCATGTGGCCTGAACACCGGCGATGACCGCGCTGCTCTGGCACTGGAGCCGGCGCGCGCTGCTTGCGCTGTTGCTGCTGCTTGTGCTGGCGGCGGCCTATGTGCAGTTCGGCGGCCACCGCTATTTCTGGACCGCGCTGAAACACACCTACCTGCAAGGCCACAACACCGCCCACATCGACGACGCCGCCAACTTCCCGCAGGCGGTGGTGGCGTCAAACACCCCCAAGCCGTGGGCGCTCGACCCGCGTGCCGCGCAGACCGCCATCGCCCCCGATCTGCTGCAGTTTTTGAGCACCGAGCGCTCGGCTGCGTTTCTGGTGCTTCACCGGGGGCAGCTGCTGCACGAGCGCTATTTCGAGCCCTACACCGCCAGCAGCCGCACCAATGTCTTTTCCATGGCCAAAACGGTGGTCACCCTGCTGACTGGCGCGGCGGTGGCCGACGGCTTCATGCCCAGTTTCGACACCCCGCTGGCCACCTACCTGCCCGAATACGCCAACGACACAAACGGCTCAGCCGCCACGCTGGCCCAGCTCTCGGCCATGACCTCGGGCCACAACTGGACCGAACACTATTACCTGCCGCTCAACCCCACCACCCAGCTCTATTTCGGTGGCGATGCGGCCGCTACCGTGTTGGCGCAGGGCTTCGAGCGCGCGCCCGGCACCGCCTTTGAATACAGCAGCGCCTCCACCCAGGTGCTCGCGGTTGCACTGCAGCGCGCCTTGCAGGCGCGCCAGCCCGATCTCACGCTGGCCAGCTACCTGTCGCAGCGCCTGTGGCAGCCCATGGGCATGGAGGGCGACGCCAGCTGGAGCCTGGACCGCCCGCGCGCCGAGGGTGGCATGGAAATGGGTTATTGCTGTCTCCACAGCTCGGCGCGAAATTTCGCCCGTTTCGGGCAGTTGCTGCTTCAAGACGGCCGCTGGGGCGACGAGCAGCTGCTGCCGACCGACTTCGTGCAGCGCATGACGCGCCCCAACGACTTTGTGGATTACTACGGCCACAGCCTGTGGATGGACCCGGACCACCGCGCGCCGTTTTACTTTATGCAAGGCCACCTGGGGCAATACGTGATCGTGGTGCCCTCGGCACAACTGGTGGTGGTGCGTCTGGGCCAGGTGCGCCACCGCACCTACAGCCGCCACCCGAAGATTCCCGACGAGATCTACCGCTATCTCGACGAAGGCCTGCGCATGGCGCAGCGGCGCTGAGCGGCCTGCGGTTTAAGGGCGTTCGGCGGTGGCGTGAGCCCGGGTAATGCGCTTTTCGCGCCGCACCAAAAACAGCCCGCTGCCCACGATGATCGCCGCGCCCAGCCAGGTGTGGGATTGCGGCAGCGTCTGCCAGATCAGCCAGTCCAGGCCCACGCCCCAGGCCAGCGCGGTGTATTCGAATGGCGCCACCGCAGACGCCTGGCCATGGCGAAACGCCACCGTGATGGCGAGCTGGCCACAGAAACCGGTGACGCCCAACGCCAGCAGCAGCGGCCAGTCATCCAGACGCACCGGCACCCAGTTCGGCCAAGCCAGCGTGCCCGCGCCCGCCGCCACGATCACCATCATCCACAGCACCATGCTCTCGGTGCTGTCGGTGCGACTCGACAGCCGCCCCACCACCGCCGCTACCGCGTAACACGCCGCCGCGCCCAGCACCGCCAATCCGCCCGCTGTGAAAAACCCCGCCTGCAGGTCTTCACCGCGCGGCTGCAACGCGATCAAAACGCCCACAAAACCGATGCCGATCACCCACCAGTGCGCTGGCGGCACCCGCTCTTTGAGCACCGGCACCGAGAGCACGGTAATCAGCAGCGGCGCAATGAAAAACAGGGTGTAGGTGGCGCTCAGCGGCAACTCGCGCACGCCGATGGTAAACAGGGTGAGCATCGCAATGCCGAGCACCCCACGCAGCAGATGCAGCGGCCAACGCACGCGCCAGACCGTGCCCCAGGCGCGGCGCAGGGTGATGAAAATCAGAATCAGGGGTAAACCACACATCCCGCGCAGCGCGGCGATCTGAAGCGCCGGGTAGCGCGCCGAGAGCAGCTTGAGCACCGTGTCCATCAGGGCAAAACAACCCACCGCGATCACCATCGCTGTGATGGAACGCAGGTTACCGGCGGCGAGGGAGGCGTTGTGGGGCATGGGGCAAAGGCAAACAAACCAGTTTGCCAGAACCCTCTTCTCGGCCAGGCGCCTGAACCGCCACCGCCCCACGGTACAACCCTCGGGTGGCGCTTGCCATGTCGCGGCAATGCCGCTCATTTTGAAGACACGGCTGGCTGGGGCGAACACCCGGCCACCCGCCATGCCGTCCTGGTGCCAACGTGTCTTTGCCGACAAGATGGTTTCGGTGCTTGCAAAAGGCCTCGGCTGAGCCTGTCTGAGGCCTCCGCCAGCACCGTTTTAAATTTACCGATGCGTAATTCGTTTCGTTTAGGTAAAATCTTGGCCAATCCGAATACACCCAAAGACTTCACACCGGAGAACCCCATGAGCAAAGCATTCGCCTCCCAGGCCGACCTGGAAGACAAGAAAATCACCTTCGAGCAGCTCAGCCCTCACTGCTGGGCCTACACCGCCGAAGGCGACCCCAACTCGGGTGTCATCGTTGGTGAAAAATTCATCATGGTGAGCGACGCCACCGCCACACCGGCCATGGCGCGCGACCTGATCGCCAAGATCCGCACCGTGAGCGACAAGCCGATCAAATACGTGCTGCTCACCCACTATCACGCGGTACGCGTGCTCGGCGCCAGTGCTTACGCCGCTGAAGGCGCCACCGAAATCATCGCCAGCCGGGGCACCTACGAGCTGATCGTCGAGCGCGGTGCGCAAGATATGCAAAGCGAAATGGAGCGCTTCCCGCGCTTGTTCCGTGGCGCCGATTCCGTGCCCGGCCTCACCTGGCCCACGCTGGTTATTGGCGACGGCAAGCCCGGTCGCCAAGGCAGCTTGCAGATCGATCTGGGCGGCGTGAAAGTGGCCATCTGGCACCCTGGCGCTGGCCACACCCGGGGCGACACCGTCGCCTGGGTGGAAGAAGAAAAGGTGTTGTTCTCTGGCGATCTTGTGGAATACGAGGCTGGCGTGTATACCGGCGACGCCCAGCTCGAAGAGTGGCCCACCACCCTGGAAGCCCTGCGTGCGCTCAGAGCCGAATACATCGTGCCCGGCCGTGGCGAGGCCATGAAAGGAAACACCGACGTCAACAAGGCGCTGGACTACACCCAGCGCTGGGTCACCACCCTGTTCAACGCTGGCAAAGAGGCAGCCGCCGCTGACATGGACCTGAAAACCGCCATGGCCCACACCCGCAAAAGTATGGACCCGGTGTTTGGCCACGTCTTCATCTACGAGCACTGCCTGCCGTTCGACGTATCGCGCGCCTTTGATGAAGCCAAGGGCATCAAAAACCCCCGCATCTGGACCGCCGAGCGAGACAAAGAGATGTGGGCAGCGTTGCAGGGCTAAACGCGAAGCGGGCAGACCTACAAAGCCCAAGGGAAGTTGCAGGGCTAAACGCGAAGCGGGCAGACCTACAAAGCCCAAGGGAAGTTGCAGGGCCAAACGCGAAGCGGGCAGACCTACAAAGCCCAAGGGAAGTTGCAGGGCCAAACGCGAAGCGGGCAGACCTACAAAGCCCAAGCGAAGTTGCAGGGCCAAACGCGAACATGCGGTGGCGGTCGAAAAAAAAGGTCTGATCGCGACCGGGCTTCTTTGCGCTGGCTGGTTTAAGCCGGCGGCATCTTTCTCCTGCCGCTGCACCTGGGGCAGTGGTTGATCGGGCACACCGGCGTGCGTTGGTTGCCGCCTGGCCTGCACCAGCTGCTGGGTTGGGCACTGGGCAAAACACACGAGAGTCCCGTTCAGTCTTGCGCAACCAGAGCCCGCAGATCGCCCTCGTAGCCCTTGAGCACGCCGACCGCGTGCTGGCGTTGCTCGGCGCTGGTGCTGTTGTGCAAAGCGGCAAACTGGGTGCAGCTGTCTTTCACCAGCGCGGCGCTGTAGGCCGGGTAGCCTGGTGAGGGGGAGTTTTGCAGCTGTTGCGACCAGCTTCGCAAGGCGTTCACCGCGTCAGGCGGCGGGTCGCGCGAGCTGTTGACCGCAAACGCGGCACTGTGCGCGGCCTGCACCTCGCGGATGGTTTGCAGCATGGTGGCCTGGCGGCGCTGGCGCTCGGCCTGGGTGCGCTGTGGGTCCCAGACCGATTGCTGCAGACCGGCTTTGAGTTGCTGGCGCTGGGCCTCGTTGAGGCTGCCGTACAGCATCTCGTAGCGGTCGATGGCGCGCTCGAGCCGGTCTTCCAGGCGTTGCGCGGAGGGGGCGCGCAAAAAGTTCTTCTCAAACTTTTCGTCTCCCTTGGCTTGGTGGCGCTGCATGTGGTCGAGCTGGGCCGGGGTGAGCTGCAACGCCAGGCTGGTCAGCGGCGCCACACCGCGCTCGCTCATGCGATTGAGGCTGGCCCGAATGGCACCGATCTCGTTGCAGGCCTGCTCAGCAGTAATGTCTTGTTGCGCCAGGGTTTGCCACTGGGCCAGCCGCTGGGCGTAGATCGGCAGCTCGGCGTTGCGGTGCCAGGCAAAGAAGTGCTTGATGTCGGCGCGGGCCGGCGGGGATTGGGCGCCGGTGAAATCAACATAGCCGTCGAGCCACCAGTAGGTGAAGGAGGGCGCTTGGTTGTAGGCCAGGCGCGCGGCACTGCAGGCGCCCAGCAGCAGCATGGCGGCGGCAAGCGACAGGGCGAGCGCGATAATTCGGCGCAGTTGAAAACGCGGGCCGCTGGTGGCGACCTCCCGTTCAAAAAGTGGGCCGTTGCTGGCGGCCCTGGGTTCAAAACACGGGCCGGCAGCGGTCCCAGAAAAGGTTGGCATGGCGGCGTTCCCGGTGGATGTGGCGGTGATGGCGGCGGGCAAGGGCACGCGCATGAAGAGTGCAAGACCGAAAGTGTTGCACCGTTTGGGCGGGCGCGCGCTGGCCCAGCATGTGATCGACACCGTCGCCGGGATATCGGCGCGCTCGGTGGTGGTGATCACCGGCCACGGTGCGCAAGCGGTAGAGGCTGGCCTGTGCGCGCCGGCGGGCGTGGTGTTGAAATACGTGCGCCAGCAGCCGCAGCTGGGCACCGGCCATGCGGTACAGCAGGCGCTGCCGATGTTGAGCGACGACGGGGTGACCCTGGTGCTGTCGGGCGATGTGCCGCTGACACAGACCGACACGCTGCAGGCCCTGCTGGATCTGAGCGCGGGCGAGCGGCTGGCGCTGCTGACGTTGGACATGGCCGACCCGAGCGGTTACGGGCGCATCGTGCGATCCGACTTGGGGGATGTGCGGGCGATTGTCGAGCAGAAAGACGCCACGCCTGAGCAGCGCGCCATCACCGAGACATACAGCGGCATCATGGCTGTGCCGACTCGCCTGCTGCGCGTCTGGCTGACCCGGCTGGACAACCAGAATGCCCAGGGCGAGTACTACCTGACCGATGTGGTGAAGTTCGCGGTGGCCGACGGCGCACCGGTGCATGCGCACCGCATTGACGACGCAGTGCAGGTGGCCGGGGTCAACAGCCCCGTGCAGCTGGCCGCTCTGGAGCGCGCCTACCAGCGCCGGGTGGCGCAGGCGCTGATGGAGCAGGGCGTGCGCCTGGCCGATCCGGCGCGGCTTGATGTGCGGGGCACCTTGGTGTGCGGCGCTGATGTGGAGATCGACGTGAACTGCGTGTTTGAAGGCCAGGTGGTGCTGGGTGACGGCGTGCGCATTGGACCCAACTGCGTGATCGCCAATGCGCGCATCGAAGCTGGCGCCGCTTTGCAGGCCTTTACCCATGTGCAGGGAGAAAAAGCGGGCGTGACCGTGGGGCCGCGCGCTGAGATCGGGCCGTTTGCGCGTCTGCGCCCAGGCGCGGTGCTGGGTGCTGAGGTACACATCGGCAATTTCGTCGAGGTGAAAAACGCCACCTTGGCTGCCGGCGCCAAAGCCAACCACCTGGCCTACCTGGGCGATGCCGATGTGGGCGAGCGAGTCAACTACGGCGCGGGCAGCATCACCGCCAACTACGACGGGGCCAACAAGCACCGCACCGTGATCGAGGCCGATGTGCATGTGGGCAGCAATTGCGTGTTGGTGGCACCGGTCACGATTGGGGCCGGTGGCACGGTGGGCGCGGGCTCGACCATCAACAAAAGCACGCCACCCGGCGCGCTGTCGGTGGCGCGGGGCAAGCAGGTGAGCATCGTCAACTGGAGCCGGCCGGTAAAAAAGAAGCCAGTTTGAGGCGCCGCCCGCTCTGGCCTGACCCAGCAGAAAGCTGGCGCTGGGCCGGCTTTTCTGTTGCCCCCTGTTCGGGTCGGGGTGGGCTCAGCCGCCGCGCACGTCAGACGTATCGCCGTCAAAACCGCTGTGGCCTGATTGCAGCGAATCGGGACCTCTGCGGTCCCTAACCAGCCTGCGGCTGCCTGGGCGACTCAGCATTTCGTCAAGCTCGGCCAGCCCATTCATGTTCAACACCTCGGACTCCTTGAAGGTCGACGGCAAATAGGAATGGTCAAATTCTGAAAAATGCGATTCCAGCTGCTCCAGCGCGTTGACGGGCTCGCTGTCGGTGGCGCGACGGCCGGACTGAGGACGCGGCAACGCGGCCAGGTTGAGCTGCTCGCGAAAGGCGTCGTGCGTGGGCATGAGGCTGATGCTGGGCCTCACATAGACCAGCCGAACACCTGCGGTTTTGAGAATGCGGTTCTTGACTTTGGCTTGGTAGGCCTTGGTTTTGACGTCGCTGAGGTGGTATTGCTCCAGGTCAAACGCAAACAGCGGTCGGCCATCGTCACCGCAGACCACAAAGTCCACCTTTTGGTTGTTCAGGCGGTCTTCGGCTTGCTTGCGGTTGGCGGAGCGACGCACGCTGAGCATGCTGCGCAGCTGCACGTTGGGGGCCACCACCTGGTTCGGGAACGCCTTGTTCAGATATTCCAGCATCTCCACCTGATCGCGGGCGATCAGCGGCTCGGCGGCGTAGCGGTCTTTCAGGCTTGAGGACGATTTGCGGCGGTACAGCCAGGCGGCCAAGCCCAGACCCAGCAACACCAATCCGGTGGCAATTGGGATCCACAGATTTGACATGGTGCTCTCTCCAGTCGATGGAACTTTGAAACAACACCTGTATTTTAGGAGCCGGTCGGACTGCTGGCGTGCGGGCGGGAAACCCAGCGCAGACACCCATTTTCCAGCGGCTCTTTGCCCCGTCACCAGCGGTGTGGCCGCCAAGTGGGCAAAAAGTTTTCTCTCAAGCGCCGATTTGCGCTTTTGACATCCCAGGCCCGACATGTGCTCAGGGCAACAGGGGACTGCCAGGCGGTTTATCGCGCTGGTGTCAGCGGCAGCGGCAACCGCGGGTCGAACTTGGCACGCTTGATGCTAAAAAACGCCTTGATGTTGCGCACATTGGCGTCGCTGGTGAACAAGCGTTGCGCCAGCGCCAGGTAAGCCGGCATGTCGGTGCAGCACACCACCAGCATGAAGTCGGGCCCAGGGCTCACCCGGTAGCACTGCTGCACCGCCGGCTCGGGCAGCAGCCGCGCCTCGAAGGCGTCTAGCTGCTCGGCGCCCTGGCGCTCCAGCGTGATGTTCACCAGAGCGGTCAGGCCATGGCCGATCAGCGGCGCCAGCCGATCGGGTTGCAGCAGGGCCACCTCGCGCTCGATCACACCCAGTGCACGCAGCCGCTTCACCCGCCGCAGGCTGGTCGGCGGCGATAGATGGGCCAGCTCGGCGAGCGCCTGGTTGCTGCGGGAGGCGTCGTTTTGCAGCAGATCAAGCAAGCGCAGATCGGCATCGTCGATGTTGATTTCTTTCATAAAAATTTAATTTTTGAAGGATTCCGAAAATACATTTTTTTCATGAAATTATTCTTCAAGTACGGTCTAAATATGACGGTTAATTTTTAGTCGACACCGATACACTGCCGTTTTCACCAATTCAAGGAGCGGGCGATGTGCGGCATTGTGGCGGGGGTTTCAGGGCGCGACATCGTGCCGGTGCTGGTTCAAGGCTTGCAGCGGCTGGAGTACCGCGGCTATGACTCCTGCGGCGTGGCGATCCACGCGGGCGGGCTCAAGCGGGCGCGCAGCACAGCGCGCGTGGCCGAGCTGATCCAGCAGGTGAAAACCGAGCAGATCGCCAGTGGCACCGGCATCGCCCACACGCGCTGGGCCACCCACGGCGCGCCTGCGGTGCACAACGCGCACCCCCATTTCAGCCTCGGCCCGCACAGCGCGCCCGAGGCCCCGGGCCGGGTGGCGCTGGTGCACAACGGCATCATCGAAAACCACGACGAGCTGCGCGCCGCCTTGCAGGCCAAGGGCTATGTGTTTGACAGCCAGACCGACACCGAGGTCATCGCCCATCTGGTGGATTCGCTCTATGAGGGCGATATCTTCACCGCCTTGCAAGCCGCTGTGGAGCAATTGCACGGCGCCTTCGCGTTGGCTGTGTTCCACAAAGACGAGCCGCACCGCGTGGTCGGCGCACGCGCCGGCTCACCGCTGATCCTGGGCGTGGGCGAAGACGGCGCCGAGCATTTTCTGGCCAGCGACGCAATGGCCCTGGCGGGCGTGACCGACCAGATTGTCTACCTGGAAGAGGGCGATCTGGTCGACCTGCAGCTCGGCCGCTATTGGGTGGCTGACCGCAGTGGGCGCCCGTTTTCTGCGCAGGAGCGCCCGGTGAAGACCGTGCTGGCGCACAGCGGCGCCGCCGAGCTCGGCCCCTACCGCCATTACATGCAAAAGGAAATTTTCGAGCAGCCGCGCGCGATTGCCGACACGCTCGAAGGCGTGGCCGGCATCACGGCGGAGCTGTTTGGCGACACTGCGCACCGCGTGTTCCAAGACATTGACAACGTGCTCATCCTGGCCTGTGGTACCAGCTATTACAGCGGTTGCACCGCCAAGCACTGGCTGGAATCCATTGCCCGTATGCCGACTCAGGTGGAGGTGGCAAGCGAATACCGCTACCGAACCAGCGTGCCCAACCCACGCACCCTGGTGGTCACCATCACCCAAAGCGGCGAAACCGCTGACACCCTGGCTGCCCTGCGCCACGCGCAAGGTCTGGGCATGAAGCACACGCTGACCATTTGCAACGTGGCCACCAGCGCCATGGTGCGCGAGTGCTCTCTCGCTTACATCACCCGCGCTGGTGTGGAGATCGGCGTGGCGTCCACCAAGGCCTTCACCACCCAGCTCGCTGGCCTGTTCTTGCTCACGCTCGCGCTGGCGAAAACCCACAACCTGCTCAATGAAGACGCCGAAGCCGACTACCTGCAAGCCATGCGCCACCTGCCGGTGGCTTTGCAAGCGGTGCTCGCGCTGGAGCCGCAGGTGATCAGCTGGGCTGAGGATTTCGCCCGCATGGACAACGCGTTGTTCCTGGGCCGCGGTCTGCACTACCCAATCGCCCTTGAAGGTGCGCTCAAGCTAAAGGAAATCAGCTACATCCACGCCGAGGCCTACCCCGCCGGCGAACTCAAACACGGCCCGCTGGCCCTGGTCACCAGCGCCATGCCGGTGGTGACCGTGGCGCCCAACGACACCTTGCTGGAAAAACTCAAAAGCAACATGCAGGAAGTGCGTGCGCGCGGCGGTGTGCTCTACGTACTGGCCGACGCCGACACCCGCATCCAGAGCGCCGAAGGCATCCACGTGATCCGCATGCCCGAACACTACGGCGCCCTCTCGCCCATCCTGCATGTGGTGCCGTTGCAGTTGCTGGCATATCACACGGCGCTGGCAAAGGGCACCGATGTGGACAAACCCAGAAACCTGGCCAAGAGTGTCACGGTGGAATGAGCGCGCGCGGGGTCTTCGCGCGGCGATGCGGCGTCGCTGGCGCAGCAGAAGTGACCATGTGCAATTGGTCTTCGCTGTTCCGCGAAAGTGGGGGCTGCCAGACCTTGCGGTACACCCCTGCTTGTTGCGACATCGAAACCCAGGGCCTGGTGCAACGCTGGCCAGCACATGTGCGCCAAAGCCGACCCGACGACCCGGTGAAGATGATTGACGCGATGCTGAGCCTGAAACTGTTGATCCCGGATCAGTGCCACCAGACAAGCGCCTGAATTGCGCATGCAGACTGGCGCGAAAAAAATTCTGCAGATGCCCGCGCCGCTGTTGAGGGCTGTGGAGGGAGGCAGCGCGTTGACGGGCCTCGATGAAGACCTCATGCGCCCACCTTCCCTGGATGCCGACGACATCGATAACCGCCAGGCAACGCTTGCGAAAACCCAGCGGAAGGCAAAGCGGACCTGCGGCATTGGAACCCCAGCGACAGCGCCAACGCCAACGCCTGCTGAATCGGCAACGCAGCGAAGTACAGGCCCGAAGGGGGACGCACCAAGCCCATCGTTCGCTTGGGAGCAAGGTTTGCGGGCACGTCTGTGAGCGATTTGGGCATTGGATTGGCTGGCGACCAGCTCGCCAGCGTATTCGAGCTTTTCACACAAATTGAGACTCTGACGGTTCGCTGCGAATCTGGCTTGGGTATCGGTCTGGCATTGGCCAGACAGCCCGCTGATCTGTACGGCGGCGAGATTGAAGCGCGCCGCGCTGGTTTGGGCCAGGTGAGCGAGCTTGTTGTCAGGCTCCCAACCCCGTTCGAGGCGAACTGAAAACGCCCTGTGGCGCTCAGTTGCAGGCAGGCCTTTGCGGGTTCGCCGCCACTGACGGGCGGCCGCTGCCAACGCTGTACCGCCTCTGTTGTCCGGTGTGACCAAGTCAAAGGACGGCACCGGAGCTTTGCAGTCGCTGCACAACAGGCCGTTGCGTCGCTACTGCCCGATTGACAACACCCTGGCCACGCCGCGCAGCACGGGCATTCTCCACCTCAAGCGGCGATGTCCTACAGCTTGAAGACTGTTGCTCGTTTAACTTGCAAGTGTTGTGTTGTTGCACATTCCCAAACGTTACGGAGCTGCCGCCCATGGCCCAAGAAAAAACATTGCCGCACTCCTCTGGTCCCGCCGGTGGGTTGGGTTCGATCAAGGGTCTTATTCAAATTTTTGGAGAAACCTGGCCCAGTCCGGATGCGGTGGCAACGCTGGGCAAATTGAACAAGCCCCGGGGCGTGATGTGCATCTCTTGCGCATGGCCCAAGCCAGCCAACTACTCGGCATTCGAGTTCTGCGAAAACGGTGCGAAGGCGACGCTGTGGGATTTGACGAGCGACCGTTGCCCCCCGATTTTTTGGCAGGCCGAGGGCCATACCGTGAGCGCCCTGCGCAACTGGAAAGATCACGATCTGGAGAAAACGGGCCGGCTGACTCACCCGCTTCGCTACGACGCAGCGAGCGACCGTTATGTTGAAGTGTCGTGGGACAGCGCATTCGCCGAGATCGGCCAGACGCTGAAACGCCTGGAGCCCAACAGCGCGGTGTTCTATATGTCGGGACACGCGGGGCTGGAAGCCTCGTACCTGTACGCGCTGTTGGCCCGAAAGTTGGGCACCAACAACCTGCCCCAAAGCTCCAACATGTGCCACGAGACGACATCGGTTGGTCTGACCAAGGTGATCGGCTCACCGGTGGGCACGATTGTGTGGGACGACCTGGAACAATGCGATGCCTTCTTCTTCTTCGGTCAAAACCCGGGCACCAACAGCCCTCGGTTTTTGCACCCGTTGAAGGCCGCGAAAGAGCGTGGTGCCAAGATCGTGACCTTCAACCCGATCATCGAGCAGGGCCTGGTTTCTTTCGTCGATCCGCAAGACCCGGTGCAGATGCTGACCGGTAGGGCCACAAAGATTTCCGACCAGTACCACCAGCTGAAAGCCGGCGGCGATGTCGCCGCCATCCTCGGCATGTGCAAATGCGTGTTCGAGGCCGACGATCGGGCACAAGCCAAGGGCGAACCAGCCGTCATCGACCACGCCTTTGTTGAGCAGCACACCACCGGCCTTGATGCGTTCGCTCAAGAATGCCGCGATGTTCCCTGGAGCGATATCGAGCAGGAAAGCGGGCTCACCGAGCATGCCCTGCGCCAAGCCGCTGCGGTCTACATGGCGGCAGAAAAGGTGATCGGGGTTTACGGCATGGGCTTGACGCAACACACCCACGGTACGCTGAACATCGCGATGCTGGTCAACCTGCTGCTGCTGCGAGGCAACATCGGTGGCCCCGGTGCGGGTTGCTGCCCAGTGCGGGGACACAGCAATGTGCAAGGCCAGCGAACAATCGGTGTCGCCGAGAAAGCGCATCTTGTGCCGATGGACAAGCTCAAAGCCCTGTTTGCCTTCGATCCACCCACCGACGACGGCATGAACATCGTCGAAGCGGTGGAGGGCTTGTTTGCGGGCAAGGTGCGCGCTTTCATTTCGCTGGGTGGCAACCTGGTGCGCGCGGTGCCCGATCAGGGCCGCATGGAGCAAGCCTGGGCCGCGCAGGATTTGACGGTGATGGTGTCCACCAAGCTCAACCGCAGCCACCTGTTTCCCGCCAAGGCCGCATTCATCCTGCCTTGTCTGGGACGGATGGAAGCCGATGAGCAAGCCGGTGGTCTTCAGTCGGTGACCACCGAGGACAGCTTTTCGATGATCAACGGCTCCATTGGCCATCGACCGCCTGTGTCCGACTCAGTCAAAAGCGAGCTCGCGATCGTGACCGGCATTGCCAAGGCCGCATTGGCCCCGGACGACCATCTGAAGTGGGACGCTTGGACCGGCGACTATGACTTGGTCAGGAACCTGATCGAATTCACCTACCCCGAAGATTTCCGCGACTTCAACCAGCGGATGTTTGAGCCCGGTGGCTTTTACCGGGGCAACGGTGCACACGATCGGGTTTGGAAGACCGAATCTGGAAAAGCGGTGTTCACCGCCCCCGGCCAACTGAGCGCGACCGGATTCAAAAATGCGCCAGGCCGCTACCGGCTCATCACGCTGCGCTCCAACGACCAGTTCAACACCACCATCTACGGCTATTCCGATCGTTTTAGGGGCATTGAGGGCACGCGGGATGTGCTGCTGATGAACCCCGAAGACATCGTGCAGGCGGGGCTGGCCGATGGCCAGACCGTTTGCTTGCACACCGATGTCGATGACGGGCACAAACGCGAGCTGGGCGGATTGCGGCTGACAGCTTACAAAATTCCGCGCGGTACCGTCGCCGGCTATTACCCAGAGTGCAATGTGCTCGTTCCCATCGGGCACCACGACAAACTCTCCAAAACACCCGCGTCCAAATCGGTGCCGGTGCGAATCACGGCAGAGGCTGCCCAAGCGCCGACGCCAGCGCTTTGATGCAGGCAACGCGAGCGCCAGCATGTTGAGAACAACCCAAGGCGCAAGCCACACACCCGTTGTGCGCTGGCGCAATGGCACCAGCCACGCGCTTGACGACTGGGTTTGTGTCGAGGTTCCTGTGGCGCTGGAGTTCAACGGCATTTCGCACGCGGTGATGCTGGCCACGCCGTGCGACCTGGAAGATTTTGCTTTGGGGTTTGGTTTGTGCGAAGGCATTTTTGAGAGCGCCAGCGAACTCTATGGCTGCGAGGTGCAGGCCACCGGCTCAGGCACCACGGTACGTATGGACGTGTCGGCCCGCAGCTTTGCCGGCTTGAAACAGCGAAGGCGCACCCTGGCCGGGCGCACCGGGTGTGGCGTGTGCGGCACCGAGAGTCTGGCCGAGGTGCTGCGCCCCGTGCCGGTGGTGTCAAGCGATGTGCAGGTTCACGGCGACGCCATCGTGCGCGCCATGCGGTCCATGAAAGATCAACAAGCGCTCGGTGCGTTGACAGGCTCAACACACGCTGCCGCGTGGTGCCAGCTGGATGGCGGCATTCACCTGCTGCGAGAAGACGTTGGGCGCCACAACGCGCTGGACAAACTCGTCGGCGCCTTGTCGCGTGCGCGCCTGGACATGGACAAAGGCTTTATCGCCGTCACCAGCCGGGCCAGCATCGAAATGGTGCAAAAAGCGGCGATGGCGAAAACAGGTTTGCTGGTGGCTGCCTCGGCACCCACGCAGCTGGCGGTGGACACGGCGCAACAGGCTGGGATGGGCTTGGTGGGGCTGGTTCGCGAAGAGCGGTTTGTTGTCTACGCGCATTCAGGGCGCGTCTTGCTACCCGCTCCCATGCACGGTCAGTCACACAGGCAGATGGAAAAGCAGCGCGTCGAGAAAGGGTTCAACCACCGTGAAATCACGGTGCGTTTCTTGACCTGAGCGCCACCGACGCCACCGTCACAGCGAAGGCAAAAACCCGTGCAGCCTCGATTCAACCACCGCAGGTCTGCCCCACGCGCGCCACAGTGCGCTTGCGCCCGCTCAGCGTCGGGTGTGCAAGCGGCGCAGCGGTCGCTGCTGCGGTGGTAGCGCCAGCCTGCTCACGGCCGCGATGGAACAGATGCAGCAGCGGGTCGACGATTCGTGCGCAGGGCTGGAAAAATTGATCGCCCGGCAGGACGGCCTGACGTTGTGGGGCCGGAGCGCCTTCGCGGGCCAAGCAGACGACCGGTTCGAGCTGACCGCCGGTGACCAGACGCTCAGAGCCGCGCGGGTCTTCATCAACACAGGCACCCGCGCGCTCAGCCCGCCGCTGCGCGGCATCGACAACGTGCCGCACCTGGACAACGGATCGCGAAAATGAAGCGGTGTCGAACGTCCCCACCGAGATGCTGCAAGCAAAGGGCATGTGCCTGCACGCAGTCCACAAGGTCGAGCGGGTGGAACAGCTGGCAGAAAAGCGTTCCGATGTGGGCATCGCCGTGACGGCGGGTGTGTCTGTCGGAGGGCGAAGCCAGAGCGTCGGGCCGCGCCACGCTGGCGTCGAATTTTCGGATGTTGGACCTAAGCCGGGCCAAGGAGGAGGGCGAGACCGCGGGCCTCATGCAGATCCTGGTCGGCCAGCAAAGTGAACAGATTGTCGGTGCGTCGCTGCTGGGATTTGGCTGCGATGAGGTGATCCAGGTGATCAGCACTTTCATGTCCACGGGCGCCCGTTGCCAGGTGCTGCGCGATGCTTTGCCGATCCACCCCACCGTCGCCAAATTCCTGCGCTTCCTGCTGAACAAGCTCGAGCCGCTGAGGCAGTGCGGCCCGGCGTTGCCAGGCGACACCAAGCGCCACACCGGTTGTGTCCGCATCGGTTGCGCGGCGACCCGGTGACACGCTCGATGAAAGGACGCCTGTCCTACAGACGCTCGCCCTGCGTTGGAGGAGCCTTTCAGGTGCGCATCAATGCCTTGCCGACTGGCTGTGCAGTCGGCGCCCATCCCCGCGCTTTGCGTACCACCAGGAGAACTTTATGAGCACCCCCGCACGGATTACAGCAGGTAGCCTGTTTCCGACAATGACCTGGCCACTGGCTGGTGGCACCGACCTGACGCTGGCTGGCGGCAAGGGCTGGCGCCTGCTCGTCGTCTATCGCGGCAAGCACTGCCCGCTCTGCAAGAGGTACCTCGCAACCCTGAACGGCAAGCTACAGGAATTCGAAGCCGCCAACATTCAGGTTGTGGTGGTTTCCGCCGATCCACGCGAAAAAGCCGAGACAGAGTCCGAGGAAGAAGGTTGGCGCTTTCCGGTGGCCTATGACCTGAGCCTTGAACAGATGCGCGAACTCGGTCTCTACATTTCTGACCCGCGGTCGCCTCAGGAAACCGACCGGCCTTTCGCCGAACCCGCGACCTTCGCGATCAATCCCGACGGGCGCGTGCAGGTCATCGAAATTTCCAATGCACCGTTTGCAAGGCCGGACCTTGCGGTACTGCTGTCCGGGCTGAAGTTCATCCAGGAAAATCAGTACCCGGTCCGCGGCACGAAGGCTTGACGCCACGACGCGCTCAGGGCTCGCTCGCCCAGGGCGAATATCAGCGTTCGAAAACCCACAGGCCACAGCCCGACCACCACCCCCGCTGGTGCTGACCTCACCTGCACGGCGAATCGGCGTTTTCCTTCGCGCGTTGTCGGCAGTCGCGCGTTGGCGGATCACGATCTGCGCCCAGGCGCACCGTTAGCCTACCTCGGCATGGCCTGCACGCACATCGAAGGTCGGCTTCCTGGCACCCGCTTGGCGTATTGGTCTCGGCCTGTTGCGGCGTGTTGTTACACCACGGACCATTACCGCTTCAGGTTGGTTGCCGCCGGTGACTTGGCACGCATGCATGTCGGCCGCCGCGATCCTTTGTCATTCGAGGATGCGAGGGTGGAACAGCCGCTGCACCTCCATCACCTGCAACTCAAACACACAGGCCAGCTTGCTCGCGCTTGGAGAACAGCTCCTTGGCCCGGGACGACCGGCCAAAGACACTCAGTTGACGCCTATTTCATCGCGACGGTAAATAAGCGTTCTGCAACAAAAACTGTAAACGGAGCCACATTTTTATGCGGGCTCTGGGACCTTGCGCAACACGCCCGGCATCTCGCCTGTCAATCCGACACGTGGGCAGGCTGACCTGAACCAGCTGGTCTCGGCAAAATCTGGGGCTATCTAAGCAGCGCCAGGTTGAGATTTTTGGCAATCGACGCTGGATTTGCGCAGACTGCCAGCAGCAGCCATTTCGGTGGCGGGAAGTTGGGTTCGGTGGTGAGCCTGGACAGATCTTCAATAAACACCTGGTGCAGACCAAGGCAGGGCAGAGGCCGTTCTCGCCAGGGTATTTCCGCCACATTTAGCGGTCGGTACCTGTCGGGCAGACCGGTGGCGGCGAACGCAATGTGGTCTGCAGCACCGCCACCAACAAGGGCGTCTTCAGCCCTTTCGCCCAGGGACCTCACCAAGCCCGATGGATCGCTGAGATCGCCGCCATTGGTGTGAACCATGCTGTCGTCAGCTTCGTCGTTCCCGCAGTAAAGCCACACACCAGAAAAATTGAAGGGCGGCTGTAACCTCTCTTTGAAGTCCAGTGCATCAATGCGGAAACATTTGGAGGGTTCTCAGCTCGGCACGCGTTATCGCGGTGGGTGGCTCATTTGGCTGTCGGCATCACAAACTCGGCGCCTTTTTCAATCGACTCCGGCCAGCGCTGCATGATCGATTTCTGCTTGGTGTAGAAGCGCACGCCCTCTTCGCCGTAGGCGTGCATGTCGCCAAACAGGCTCTTCTTCCAGCCGCCAAAACCCTGCCAGGCCATCGGCACCGGGATCGGCACATTGATGCCCACCATGCCGACCTGG
>Ga0105054_10001807_pt1 | contig 34840 bp, 30 predicted proteins | sample BON02_FD_78091 | JGI IMG/M metagenome (GOLD analysis project Ga0105054, IMG submission 78091) | Freshwater microbial communities from Lake Bonney liftoff mats and glacier meltwater in Antarctica - BON-02 (megahit assembly) | ecosystem: Environmental > Aquatic > Freshwater > Ice > Glacier...
AAGTGAGAAAACACTGACACCTATATCTCCTGAGTTTGTGCTATATATTCTATTATTCACATCATCATAAGCGGATATTTCACCAAAGATGCTATGTTCACTTGAGAAGTGATTTAGTTTAAGCTTAGAATCATCATGGCGATATACATAGGTAGTCCCTTGCGTGAAATCACCTTCTGTATCTGCGATGAACTTGGAGAAAAACCCAGGAGTATTATCTACCCCAAGATAAACAGTTTTATTATCTGGCAGTACTACACCACCTTCAAACGCCTGACGACCCCAGTTATACTGCTTTCTGATAGCTTTTGCTTGGCGAGGATCTATCTCTGTCATATAATTATAGTTCTCAAATTTTTGAATTTGAGCTCCATTAAAACCAGGAAAACCTGCAGGAGACATTTGGCCGTCCACTGTTCCTTGTCCTATGATAAAGTCACTTGTATCTCTATCAGCTATGTCTTCATTGCTGTATCTAAACCACTCTTCTGCAGTCCAGATACGTCCATCAGCTAAGGATACTATACCCCCACAGTTCATTCCTGTTTCTCCTGTAGTGTTCACAAAATCTACATTGAAGTATGTTCCTTTACGACCATCTTCTAAAGTCTGCTCTACGAGTATAAGTGTATCTGTTTGTGGGTCTCTAGTTACTCTGAAAACGGTCATTCCACCGCCGTCTCCTAGGTTATCATCTGCTACCACTTGCTCATGATTTACAGAAATCCATCCTAGACTTTCTCCCGTCTCATCTGGAGTAAAACCGATAAAATCGTTCCAACTTTTGGATACTGCTTTACCTGCAGGATTGCCATAAGTAGGCGTAGTTTCTACCTCATCAAAGCCACCTTTGAAAAGGATTTGGTACTTAAGGGGAGTACCCGCACTTGGGTACATTAGTGTGTCAGTAAGATGATCTACTTTTATCTGTGGATCAAATCGGATTTGAGCTTGCAATCCTAGGGAGCCTGCTACTAAGGATGAAAACAGTAATGCTTTTAGTTTCATGTTCTAAAGTGATTATTTGTTATTTTTATTTCTAGTGCAAAAAAGTCCTGATACCGTTACCTAAATCAAACACTAATCTTATGATTACCCTAAACTATCCTCACCAAATTGTTACAGTTGTATTATCTACATATAAAATCACAGTGCATAAAAAAGCCTTAATGTCAATGACACTAAGGCTTTAATAGGGAAATAAATACACCTTTTAGGGTGTTAACATTTACTTAATCTTATAGCTAAATCCTACTTTAAACGTACGCTGCGGGAGCAGCTGTGTAAAGATCTGGTCCTGTGCTTCGAAACCTCTGTACACCTGCAGATTGTCATCTCCCAATATATTATCTACTGAGAAACTAAGCTGTGCTTTGTCCTCTGCTAAGAAGCTATAGCTCGTTTTGAAATTAAGACTATGAAATGATTCTGTGTATACATCTGGCCGACGACCTATACCTACTATAGCTAGCTTAGGTCCTTGTACGTTGTAGGATATATTGGCATTTATACCTTCTAGCTTATTATCATAGTTCAGACCAAAATTGATAATGTACGGTGCTTGTCCTTGCATCTCTCTCGTCTCTCCTAGTTCTTGCCCTATTCTAAGCTCTTTGGTCTTACCCAGTATCTCCTGCTCAGTCATTTGTACCTGCGAGATAATGTAGGATAGATTAGTGGCTACAAAGAAATTATTCAATCCGATAGTTTGGAGTGACTTTTTCAACTCAAATTCTGCTCCGAACACATTCGCACTTACTGCGTTTCTAGGCGTAAAATTAGATGGTGTCTCTGACTTATAGACTACTATTTCTATGGGATTAGTGAAGTTTTTATAAAAACCACTTACAGAGATAAGCTCACCTCCTTTCATAAATTTCTCAAAACGGAAATCAAGATTCGTCACCTCAGTCTGCTCCAAGTCTAGATTACCTATGAATGTCCGTCCAGAGATAGGGTCTAGTATCTGAGCCAGTGACTTCTCTTTGAATGACGGACGAGCTACAGTGCGGGTACCTGCTACGCGTACATTGATATCTGAAGTAGCACGAAATACTAAGTTCACTGATGGCAATATATTGAGTTCATTGAGTACTTGCTCATTGATATACGACTCATTATTTGTATTCTCTCCTGTGTAGTACATATCTGCTTTCTCTACACGCACTCCATATACTGCTGTTAACCTACTGGTTACAGGATACTCATTCATAGCATACGCTGCGGCTACATTTAGCGTAGCATTGTATTCATTCGATTTGATGGGCTCTCCAAACACGGTAAAACCCTCACTTGTGCTTGCGTCAAAAAGGTAGTCTTCCATGATCTGATTTGGGTCGCCATTCACACTAAAACTGCCTACAGGTAAGAACTTGTATTGGAATACTCCAAAATCTCTACTTTTCACATTGTTAGCTAGTCCAAATTTCAGTTTAGTCTCACGCTTTCTGCTGAGAGGAAGTACTCGTTCCGCATCTACTTTAGCATTTAGATTCAGTTCGGTAAGGCTTCTGTAAAGTCTAATTACTTCTGATCCTGCTCCTACATAAAATCTATAGTCTCCATTCTCATCAAAAGAGATGGCCGTAATGCGCATATCTGGCTCATTGTTACTCGAGATACTCGGAGAAACCTTAGTAGTGAATGACCATCCTGAATCATTTTTGAGCGTATGCTCGATCATCAGACTACTTAATGTACGCTGATTATAATACAGCACATCTTTATCTAGCATAGCTCCAGCATCACCAAAAGGCTTAGCTACATTCTCATAAATCAATTGAGAAGACTTTTTCACCCCATTTTGAGTATGGAATAAAGTAGTACTTAAGCTATGTCTTCCTCGTTTGTATGAACCATTAGCAAGGGCACTCCAGAGTACTTCATTCTCCCCTACGCTACCATTATTCTTCTCTGCTAAGATAAATTCATTCTCAGATTTATCTGCACTCTTAATGTAGGACTGATAGATGGCTTTATCAAAATACTTGAAATTATTACTGTATCCAGCGGCTAGGTTAAATCCATAGGTTCTCTTCTTTTTATTAATTTGATTACCGTAGTTGATTGTGAAAGACGAGTTGATAAGGCTTGGAGCTGTTTCTGCGGCCACATTTTTGCCAAATGCGTTGGCATTGTCCTGAGCTTTCTGTGCACCACCATTACTCTGTGTATACTGAGAGCTCGGTATAGCTTTAGCTTCTCCAAAAGGAATTTTCCTAGTACTTCTACCAAAAGCAAATGCCTCTGCTAAACCACCATCATGGGTAAGATAATCATCAGTAAGATTCATACCTGGAGTGTATCCTATAGATGCCGATACCCCAAAGACTTCTTTAGCTTGGAAGTCAGAAGTTTGTACGTCTACCCATCCACCGGTAAAATCACCTGCTAGATCTGGAGTAAAACTCTTAAGCACGACTATATTATCTATTAGATTGGTAGGGAAAATATCCATCTGCACTGTATTCCTATCCGGGTCTAGTCCAGGTAGTTCCATCCCATTGAGCACTGTCTTGGTGTATCTATCTCCTAGTCCACGTACAAATACATACTTACCTCCATCTATACTTACTCCTGTCACTCGGCTAGCAGCTGAAGCTGCATCACCATCCCCTACTTTAGCCATAGCCTGCTTACTCGTACCATCCATTATCTTGACAGATTTCCTCTGTGCGGTGATCAGTGCAGATTCTGAGGTAGTTGATTTTTTTACACGTATAGTTACTCCGCCTTTCACAGCTTCTTGTGCTGCGTTAGAAAGCTTGATAAGTCCTAAATCAGTATCCACTCCTTCGGTGACCACTACTGCAGGGATAGTCATAGTAGTATATCCCATGAGTTTAATATCTACGCTGTGTGTACCTATCTCAAAACTGGCAGCAAATTTCCCTTCAAAATCGGAATATCCCCCACCTGTAGAAGTGGAAGTGGTAATCGTGGCACTGGTAAGTACTTCACCTGTACTTTCATCTACTAGTCTACCAGACACTGTACCTCGCTGTGCCAAAGCACTAACACAGATAAGCATGGAAGCTAGAGATAATATAATTGATCTTACGATTGACATGTTGATTTAGTTTATTGAATGGTATTGGTTTTTGTAATGTATAAAAACAAGGAAACAGCGATGGGAAATTCCCATCGCTGTCTCACTTGACTTTTGTTTATGTTTATTGGTATCAATAGTCTAATTAAAAATCAGAAAGAAGACCCTTAGCATCTGCTAATGACCATCCTGCAAACTCTGACTTATCCGCACCACCATTTTTAGCAGTAACTAAAGCATTACCGTTTGCGGCAAATTTAGTATCTGCAGCAGCAGCATCTCCAGCTGGAGCTTTGTCTGCAAATAAATCAGTCACTAAAGCCCAAGTAGTAGTACCTCCGTCTGGAGCACCTTCTGAATCTAACGTCCAAGCTGTAGAGTTAAATTTAAGATTAGTCAGTGTAAGAGCACCTGAAGTGTAATTAGCAGAAGTATTATCATCGTCTAATTCTACATCAGCAGCAGCGTTAAAACCAAAGAAATACAAATTAGCTACAGTACCTTGAGCATTGCTTCTAAAGTCTGCAAATTCACTTTGAACAGGATTTCCTTTCAACGAACCGTTTTGTAAAGTGAATTTACCACCTGCGTTTTCAGAACCCTCTGGACCGTCTATCTCTAAACCGTGATCAGAGTCAGCACCTGCTATGTAGATGAAGTTATTGATAGTTCCACTGTATGCTTGATCTATATCAAAAGCATCATCTCCTTGGTACATCACTATTGCGTGATCTATGTTCACTGTACCACCGAAACACTCGATACCGTCATCTAAGTTTCCTACTACTTCTATGTGATTGATAGTAGTTCCGTTACCTACACCACCTAGTGTAAGACCGTTGATCTCATTTCCTTCACCTATTAAAGTACCACCGAAACGAATAGATACATACGTCAATACTCCAGAATTATCTGCAGCATCCGTACCACCATAGTTTCCTTCTATCACGTCAGCAGGTATACCTTCTATCTGCTCAGTAGCACCAGTCTTTGGTGATGTAGGAGCAGCTCCTAATATGATAACTCCACCCCAGAAACTTTTTGCAGAAGATTCATCTAAGTTAGTACCTACTTTTTCGCCTAGAGCGATTTCGTCCGCTACAGAAGTGAATATAATAGGTGCAGTAGCTGTACCTGCAGCATTTATTTTAGCTCCTCTTGCTATTACTAGTACTGAAGCATTTGCTCCTGTACCTACTTCTCCTTTGATAATAGTACCTGGCGCTATAGTTAGTGTAACACCTTCTTTTACGATTACTCTATCCTTAAGTATATGAATACCGTTTGCATCCCATGTTTCATCTGCTGTGATAAAACCAGAGTGAGAATAGTTATCGTCTTCTACAATTACAGGTGGTTCATCATCGGTACCACAACTTACAAAAGTTACTGCTGCCATTGCTAGCATCATTAAGAATAAGAATTTTGAAATGTTTTTCATTTTTGAAATAAGTTAAATTAATTTGTTTTGCTTTGTTTTTTATTAGTGCAAGTGTGCAGGTGTTATATTATCTCTATGTTACCCCTATTTTATTATTGAACTAAATGACTAAGCAATGAATTCAGGAAAAGAAGACTTGAGAATTTAGATCTGATTAACGCAGGACTCTAGACCGAATAACTTGAAACACTAGAGATAAGACTCAAATAAAAAACGACTGATCAACTCAATTTAATATACTGCAAGACTCGTGACGCAAGGTTCAACAAGTCTCCAAATCACCGTGTCAAACTTTCCCACAACTTCACACACTCTACAGCCTCTTTTACATCATGTACCCGGAGTATGCTGCTTCCTCCTTGCAAGGCATAAGCGTGTAAAAATGTAGTCCCGTTTAACGCTTCTGACGCCTGAATATCTAACAGTCTAAATATCATACTCTTGCGAGAAACACCTGTAAGTATAGGCACACCGATCTCTCGAAACTCAGCTAATCTCTTAAGCAATTCATAGTTGTGCTCGATGGTCTTACCAAAACCGTAACCCAAATCTATTACTACATCTTTTATTCCTGCATCTCTGCATTGCTTTACCTTTAGTTCTAAATAATGATACACTTCCTTCACTACATCACCATATTCAGGATTATGCTGCATTGTTTTAGGCAGACCTTTTTTATGCATCGCTATATATGGAACTCCCAGCTCTGCCACAGTAGAGATCATCTTATCATCATCATCTCCTGCACTTATATCATTGATGATATGAGCTCCTACTGCTATAGCTTCTGCAGCTACTGTGCTTCTGAAGGTATCTACAGAGAGTATAACATTCATTTCGGAAATCAACTTTTCTACCACCGGTATTACTCTATCTAACTCTTCCTGAGTACTTACCTCATCCGCTCCAGGTCGTGAACTATACCCTCCTATATCCAGTATATCTGCACCTTCACTTTGCATTTTTTTTGCTTGAAGAAGTGCCGCTTCTAGGCTATTATACTTTCCTCCATCAGAGAATGAGTCTGGAGTCACATTGAGTATGCCCATGACCTGAGGTGTCTCTAGAGAAAACACTGTGTCTTTTATGTGGATGCTTTGCGTCATAAGATATGCAGGTATATTTACTTTTGCAGCAAATTAAATTCATTTTGAATACAGATACTCCAATTCTCTTTGACCAAGCCTTAAATCAGTGTCGTGACATCTTCGAAAAGAAGACCCATGACTATGGCACAGCCTGGCGTATACTTCGCCCTATATCCATCACAGACCAGATATTCATAAAAGCTCAGCGTATTCGCAGCATAGAAGAGAAGCAGGAAAATAAAGTCGGAGAAAGTATAGAAAATGAATTTATAGGCATAGTGAACTACTGCGTCATAGCACTTATTCAGATGGAACTAGATATCAGTGAAGACATGGAAATGAATCCTGATCTAGTTTTGAAATACTATGATGCTAAAGCAGAGATGTGTAAGCAACTGATGATCACTAAAAATCACGATTATGGCGAGGCTTGGCGAGATATGAGAGTAAGTACTTACACAGACCTCATCCTAATGAAGATACTCAGAACCAAGCAAATAGAGGACAAAGGAGGTAAAACCTTAATCTCTGAAGGGATAGATGCTAACTTTAGTGATATGCTTAACTATGCTATCTTTGCTTTGATTAGAATCAATGACTTTTATAAAAAATAAATGAAATATTTAGCGAACATATTCCGTGTATTTGTCGGCTTACTTTTCATCTTTTCAGGACTGATTAAGTCCAATGATCCCACAGGGTTTAGCTACAAACTAGATGAGTATTTTTCCGTATTTTCAGCAGAGTTAGAAGCGGAGCAGGACAGTATATACGCCACTGTGACTGCACCAGATGGCAGCTTTACTAAGACCCTAGCTATTAATCCAAACGCTACTTCCTATGATATACTAGCCGCTACCAGCCCATGGAAGGCAGTCTCCATAGGGACTGAAACTAAGGACAGTGTCTACTTCGCAGACGCATCCATCTACCTAAATAATGTAGAATTACTAAATGTACCTGTAAATGCAGAAGATAGTAATGTGGTATTACTGACGGCAAAAATAGCGTACGGTGCCGCAGGAAAAGAACTCGGTAATAAGACTATCACCTTTAAGTCTTTCCAATCTAACTTAAAAAACATCACTATAGACGCTGGTGAATATGTACAACCTAACTCTTGGCTAGTAGACTTCTTTCAAGGATTAAGACCGTATGCATTAGCATTAGCAATATTCTTGTGCGTATTAGAGATAGTATTGGGAATAGCCTTACTCATAGGATGGTCACCTAAACTCATAGTGACGTTGCTCATAATACTTATCTTATTCTTTACTTTTTTGACGTGGTATAGTGCTTACTACAATAAAGTGACCGACTGCGGCTGTTTTGGTGATGCTATAAAACTCACTCCATGGGAGAGTTTCTATAAAGATATTATTCTTTGTATTTCCATCTTTTTCATAGCACTAGGTGTCAAGTATATCAAGCCAATATTTAGTAAGCCTTTTGCAGTAAAACTGCTTACTGTATTTACGCTATTTTCTACAGGTTTTGCGATGTACTGCTGGCACTATCTACCTGTCAAAAATTTCCTAAAATTTAAAAAAGGAAACGATATAGAAGCTCTAGCTGTAGTGCCTGAAGATGCTCCCACTGACGTGTATGAGAATGTATTCATTTACGCAAAGGATGGTACAGAAGAAGAATTCACGCTGGAGCAAATGTCTGGCAGAGATCTAAAAGCAGACGGATATGAGTTTGTAGACCGTAAAGATAAGCTTATCAGTAAGGGATATGAACCGGAGATACACGACTTTAAGATAATGGATGAATCACGCAATAATGATTACGCCGAGGACTTCTTTGCCAATGACTCTACACATAAAATACTCATAGTGATGAATGAGCTAGAACAAGTGAATTTAGAAGCCATGGAAGATCTGAAAACTGTGATAAAAGCGTGTAAGAAGCAAGGCATAGAAATATACCCTCTCACCGCTAGCGACGCCGAAACCACTGAAGCTTTCAGACATGAGCATCAACTAGACATTCCTTTTTACTATGGAGATAAGACCAATCTAAAGTCTATCATACGCAGTAACCCTGGCCTAGTACTTTTTAACGGAAATGTGGTAAAAGAAAACTGGCCGAGTACGCGGTTACCCTCTGAAAAGCGTTTTCTGAAAAAAGTGGCAAAGTGATCGCATTTTTACTCAAAAGAATAGGTAGTGGTATACTGATACTCTTCAGTGTAGTTACTGTCGTTTTCTTTTTGTTTAGCTTTTCATTTCCTAATCCAGAAAGTATGGCAGTAGGTCAGCGAACAGACGCAGCCACACAAGAGGCCATCAAAAAAGAATTTGGATTAGACAAACCCTTATTTACGCAGTACTTGCTTTTTTTGAATGACATCTCTCCGATCTCTTTTCATGATAGCCACGAAGAATCCGAGCTGAAAAAGAAGTATGGAAAGAGTCTTTCCATACAAATGGGAAACATTACTACACTACTTAAAGTCCCATTTCTGAGACGAAGCTTTCAAAATCGCAAAAAAACAACTACACTGATAGTACAATCATTTAAAGGAACATTTGTACTGGCTATAGTCGCTATTCTATTTGCTGCTTTCTTTGGTATTCTGCTGGGTATCCTCTCAGGGATTAAAGCCAATTCGTTTGCCGATCAAGCTATCGTATTCATAAGCACACTTGGGATATCTGTTCCCTCCTTTTTTTCTGCTATTATTCTCGCTTGGTTTTTCGGTTTTGTACTTCACGACTTCACAGGCCTCAATATGACAGGTAGCTGGATAGATGTAGATCCGTATAAAGGAGAATATTACGAATGGAAAAATATAATACTCCCTGCTATAGCTCTAGGAGTAAGACCGCTGTCTATATTTACACTGCTTACTAGGAGCTCCATGTTAGAAACGTTAAATAAGGACTTCATAAAAACAGCAAAGTCAAAGGGTCTTACTAGCAGACAGATACTGATTAATCATGCTCTTCCAAATGCTCTAAACCCAGTTATCACTGCAGTTTCTGGTTGGTTTGCATCACTACTTGCGGGTGCTTTTTTTATAGAATATATATTTAACTGGCGTGGGCTGGGCAAACTTACCATAGAAGCTTTAGAGATGAATGATCTCCCTGTAGTGATGGGAGCTATCCTATTTATTGCTCTTCTCTTTGTCATTATTAATATACTCGTAGATATCTTCTATGTCAAACTAGATCCTCGTATAAAACTAAGCTAATGCACCTATTCATTAACGGTTTTATGGGGGTAGGCAAGACCACAATTGGTAGCGAACTGAGTAGTATACTAGACCTACCATTCATAGATTTAGATGAATATATAACGGAGCAAGAAGGCAAATCTATTTCGGATATATTCCAGCAAGACGGTGAGATGGCATTTAGATTGATAGAACAAAAATCTCTTCTACGTTTAATCGCACTAAAAGATCCCCATATAATAGCTCTAGGAGGAGGAACTATGTCATCCTTAAAAAATGATGCTGTTCTGTTAAAAAGTGGGGTATGTGTTTACTTATACAAGCCTTGGGAAGAAGTAGCTCTTTATATCAAAACATTGGCGGACAGGCCGCTGGCCAATGGATTATCGCTAGTTGAATTAGAAATCATATTCCACCAAAGAGAGCACTTTTACGAGCAGTGTCAGCTTAAAATACCCGTAGACACTACGTTTACCACGCAAAAGCTGGCTAACTATTTGAAATTATTAACAAATAGGTAACAGTTCTTGTATTCACAGGGTTCTTCACGTTACACTTGACATACTATAAACAACATAAAATTTTAAAGTATGAACAAATCAGATTTAATATCAGCTATGGCTGATAAAGCTGGCATCACTAAAGCACAAGCAGGTGAGGCCCTAGATGCATTTATGGATTCAACTACTTCTGCTCTTAAGAAAGGTGAAAAACTAATCCTTGTAGGATTTGGCACTTTCTCTATAACTCAAAAAGCTGCTAGAACTGGTAGAAACCCAAGAACTGGAGATGAAATCCAAATCGCTGCTAAGAACGTTGTAAAGTTCAAAGCTGGATCAGGACTTTCTGACAAAGTAAATTAGTATGTACTCGCCTGTAGGCGAGTAAATACAACATAAATTAAAACCTCCTCAGGAAACTGAGAAGGTTTTTTGTTTTTATGATTTCGATACATTTTTCTGCTAACGAAGGAGAACACGCCATCTTATAAACGGAGAAAACAGATAGATTATAATTGGTGTATGATCATTCACATAAGCAATTAGAGCCACTGATCAGGTATAGATACACCTTGTAGGGTCAGGCCAATTTCCATTGTAGAGTAAGGCTTCTGAAACACCACCCTACAACAAAAAAAACCATATCTTTGCGCCATCAAAAAATCATTCTTAAAATACGTCGCTCAGACCTCTCCTACCCCACCTATGTACGAATTTGTGCGTGGTAAAGGAATCTATCTATATGACAAAAAAGATAAGCCTTACCTAGACTTAATAAGCGGCATAGCCGTAAATAATATAGGTCATAATAACAAGCAGGTAGTACAAGCTGTAAAGAAGCAAATAGATAAATACAGCCACCAGATGGTCTACGGCGAGTATGTGGTAGGACCACAAATAAAGCTTGCCAAAAGACTATCTAAGCTATTACCAGATAACCTGCAGTCGTTCTACTTCCTCAATAGCGGAAGTGAAGCAGTAGAAGGAGCTATGAAACTAGCCAAGAAGCATACGGGTAGAGGAAAAATAGTAGCCATGCGAAACGCCTACCACGGCAGCACAAGCGGAGCTCTAAGTATGATGAGTGACGAGTATTACTCAGGACCATTCAAACCATTGTTGCCTAACATCCATTTTGCAGAGTTGAATGAGCTAGCTACTCTAGATATAATAGATGAGCAGACTGCAGCCGTATTCATAGAACCTATCCAATCTGAAAAAGGCTATATCCCCGTAACCCAACTATTCTTAAATGCACTGCGTAACAAGTGCAATGAAACAGGTACTCTTCTCGTTTTTGACGAGATACAAAGCGGAATAGGACGTACCGGAAAGCTATATGCCTTTGAACACTATAATGTGGTTCCAGACATACTGCTAAGTGCCAAGGCTCTGGGCGGCGGAATGCCGATTGGCGTTTTCATCTCTTCTAAGAAAATAATGGATAGTCTTAGTGATAATCCTATACTTGGTCACATTACTACCTTTGGTGGGCATCCAGTGAGCTGTGCTGCGGGAAATGCTGCACTTAAGTTTCTAACTAAAAGTAGCTTGATGGAAGAAGTAGCCGAGAAAGAAGCACTCTTCCGTGAACTACTCGTACACCCAAAAATAAAAGGAATAAGCGGCAAAGGACTCATGCTGGCTGTACAGCTAGACTCCTTCGAAGAAGTAGAACGTACTATGAAACGCTGCATAGAACGAGGAGTTATCATAGACTGGTTTCTGTATAATCTGGAGTGCCTGCGTATCTCACCACCGCTTATAATTACCAAGAAGCAGATCAGAGAAGTTTGTGAGGTGTTGAAGGAGGCATTGGACAATTAAAACACCTTATTCCCTCTTTTACTTTAAATTTGAGATGTGAAATCTATACATCCCAAACTCCTTTTCTATCTTATACTTTCTTTTATACTCTGCACAGTAATAGGCACACTAACCCACGAAGGTGGTCATATAGCAGCTGCCAAGTATTATGGTTATGAAACAACACTGCACTATGGCAGTATGAATTACAAAAAGCCTTGGCAAGCTCAATTCGACACCATGCAAGCTATTTACAAAAGACATAAATTAGATGAAGACAATCACATAAAACACTTAGAATCTACAAGGCAGGATAGTTTGGCCTCTGAAATAAAGGAGCATTACACCCGACGAGAATACATCCAAGAATCAGCTTTGATTACCATAGTCGGCCCTCTCCAAACACTTCTCACAAGCATTATCGGCATCTTTATTCTACTCTACAGAAGACAGTCTATCCTAGCTCGTGGTATGCAACTTTGGGATTGGTTGGCTGTGTTCTTAGCTCTTTTCTCACTCAGATTTGTAAGCAATCTGACGCTATCAGTGCTATCTGAACTATGGAAACCGAATGGCAACTACTTTGGTGGTGGTGACGAAGCTAGACTGGCTCGCTCTTTAGACTTACCTCTTGGTATGTTTGCTATTCCACTTTTCATTATAGGATTTCTCACCGCTCTTTGGGTTATTTTCAAGATACTTCCTGCTAAACATTGGCTTACTTTTATCTTGAGTGGATTGATAGGCGGGGTATTGGGTTTTATTCTTTGGATGGATTGGCTAGGACCAATTGTCTTACCCTAAATTCTTAAACCCACTAAAAATCTCTATCTTGCCTACAAATCCAATTAACAAAACATGTCACAGAACAAAAGAATCGACGCTACCAATCAAAATCCCGAAAGGGAGCGACTACTCTATGCTCCCCTAGTGCAGATGAATATCAATAAATTCATCAAACAGCTAAAAAGTGAAGAAGCATGGAAAAAAGACAAGCACAATACCATCACAATCTATAAATCTGATAGTACTACCATAGTACTCCGAGGCATGCACAAAAAAAGCACGCGAAAATCTGGTAAAGTAAATAGTGACGCCACCATACAAGTCCTCAAAGGGAAAATAAAGATACTCGCTGGAGCTACTACCATACAACTAAAAAGAGGGCAGATGCTAGGCATATCAGCCAATACAGAACATAGTGTAGAAGCTGTTCGTGATAGCTTCTATCTACTTACTGTTATTGGGACTGTCTAAGAAATCAAGTAGCATCTTGATATGATTAAGATGCTACTTGATGTGTAAATCTGGACTACTTTTTTACAACCTTCCTTTCCTTCATTTGTTTAATAAATGGATGAAACTTACACTGAAACTAGCAGCTATTTACAACATCCTTTTGGGTGCGTGGGTAGTCTTATTTCCCAATCATTTTTTTGATTTAGTAGGTATGGTACCGCTCAATCATCTCATGGTATGGCAAGGAATGGGTATAGTACTAGGTATATACGGCCTAGGCTACTGGTGGTCAAGCTATAACCCAATGCAACACTGGCCGATAGTAGCGGTAGGTTTCTTAGGGAAGATTTTTGGACTTTTAAGCTTTGCACTTACTTACACTCAAGGTAATGTATCTTTCGGGATCATTTACACTCTACTTACCAATGACTTTATTTGGTGGGTTCCTTTTCTCTTAATTCTCAAAAACGTACATATAGAATACAAATGGCAACGAACTTAAACAAATACCTGCATTCCTTATTGGGAGTCTTTTTCATTTTTGCTGGAGCTAACCACTTCATGAATTCTGACTTTTACTTACCGCTCATTCCCGATTACCTTCCTGCCCCTTTACTACTCAATCTTATAGTTGGTTTAATAGAGTTTGGCTTAGGTGTATTGTTGTTCGTTCCTGGCTATCGCAAGACTGCCTGCTATGGTATCGTAGTAGTACTTATACTGCTTGTCCCCTCGCACATCTACTTTATACAGGTAGGCAGTTGTGTAGAAGATGGGCTCTGTATTGCTGAGTGGTTTGCTTATTTAAGACTCTTACTGGGGCAGCCTATATTGATCTTCTGGGCTTGCTGGGTGAGTCGAATTAAAACTTAAAAATATATCAAACCCATCTGATACACTTTTGTTACCTTTACACAACGTGATAGGATTTCAATTTTCAAAATACATACCTAATAAGGTAGACGGCAGCAATTTCGAGGGTTTGCTGGACCTATTTAAGCAACTATTACTTTATACCAGCGGAGATATGTCCGAGGCTATTGATTGGATGAATGAGCTGGATAAACAGCACAATATCACCAAAGCTGAATACGGTATGGGCGACTTTATCCAAGACCTAAAAAGTAAAGGTTATATGGATGAAAACACGCGTACTGGTGAGTATGAAATTACTTCCAAAATGGAACAAGCCATTCGAAAAAATGCGCTAGAAGAAGTCTTTGGAAAGCTTAAAAAAAGTGGAAAGGGAAATCATAAAACCAAATTTACTGGGATAGGTGACGAGAATACCGCAGATATGCGGAGCTACCAGTACGGAGATAATTTAGATCAAATAGCACTCACGGAGAGTATAAAAAATGCTCAATTAAATCACGGAGACAGTGGGATGATGACTACTGACGACCTGGTCATAAACGAAAAAAGTTACAAAACACAAACCAGTACCGTACTGATGATAGACATCAGCCACAGCATGATACTTTATGGTGAAGACAGAATAACTCCTGCCAAAAGAGTAGCATTAGCCTTAGCAGAGTATATCAATACCCAGTTTCCAAAAGATACGCTGGATATAATCGTTTTCGGAAATGATGCTTGGCAGATATCGCTCAAGGATCTCCCTTACCTTAAAGTAGGCCCGTACCATACCAATACCGTAGCCGGACTGCAATTGGCTAGAGAAATCCTTCGTAGAAAACGAAATCCAAACAAACAGATTTTCATGATTACAGACGGTAAGCCTAGCTGCCTAAAAGAAGGAATAAAATATTATAAAAACAGTTTTGGGTTGGATAAAAAAATAGTGAATAAATGCTACAATGAGGCTGCTGCCTGCCGTAGACTAGGCATCCCTATCACTACATTCATGATAGCAGAAGATCCCTATCTACAACAGTTTGTAGAGGAATTTACAGAAACAAATAATGGCAAAGCATTCTATACAGGGCTGAAGGGCCTAGGTGAAATAGTATTTACCGATTACGCCAAGAATAAGAGAAAGAGAATGTAAGAATGTCTATTGATCTAAGATATATGCCTTTTCTTTAATCAAATAAATAGACAGACAATCTCAACATCTAACCTATTCATACTACTAAACTCCATAATTCATAATTAGTTAAATGACAAGACCAACAACACTAGGCGAATTAAAAGCCAGCGGCTATCAGCCAACCACTATACGCGAAGAACTCAAGAGCAACCTTCGTAGACGATTAGCAGCTAAGGAATCTATATTCACAGGAATCCTGGGATATGAGAATACCGTAGTTCCTGATTTTGAAAGAGCCATACTCTCTGGGCACAGTATAAACTTGCTCGGACTTCGTGGACAAGCCAAAACTAAAATGGCTCGTCAGCTCACAGGTCTTTTAGACGAGTACATCCCATACATAGCTGGTAGTGAGGTAAATGATGATCCTCTAGCTCCTCTATCCTACTTCGGTAAGCAACAAGTGATGGATAATGGAGATAAGACTCCTATAGCTTGGCTACACAGAGACGAACGATATGTGGAGAAGCTAGCTACTCCAGATGTGTCTGTAGCAGATCTGATAGGTGACGTAGATCCTATCAAGGCCATTAATGAGAAGCTAAGTTATAACGATGAGCGAGTAATCCATTATGGTATCATCCCAAGAGCCAATAGGTGCATATTTGTAATTAATGAATTACCAGATTTACAACCAAGAATACAGGTAGCTCTATTCAATATTCTACAAGAAGGTGATATCCAGATACGTGGATTTAAGATGAGACTTGCCCTTGATATGCAATTTGTATTTACCGCTAACCCAGAGGATTATACCAATAGAGGGAGTATAGTAACTCCACTTAAGGATAGAATAGGAAGCCAGATTTTGACTCACTACCCAAAGACACTAGCTATGAGTAAATCTATAACCGCTCAAGAAGCTAAGCGAGATACAGATCAAGAAAAAGTAGTAGTCATGCACGATCTTATCCCTACTCTCATAGAGCGACTCGTAATAGAAGCTCGTACAAGTGAGTTTGTAGATGCGAAGTCTGGAGTATCTGCTAGACTGGCAATATCCGCATTAGAAAATATCTACAGTGGCGTAGAACGTCGTGTGACTATCAATGGAGATAAAAAATCACTCGTGCGTATTAGCGACTTAGTAAGTATCATCCCAGCCATCACAGGTAAGATAGAAATGGTATATGAAGGCGAGCAAGAAGGACCACTGAACGTGGCATATCAGCTCATCGGAAAAGCTATACGAGCAGAATTTGTACAACATTTTGAAAATCCAGAACGTCTGAAAACTAAGGATGCAGATGGCAACTCAAAAGAGAATGCTTTTAGTCGCATCACAAATTGGTTTGAGCGAGGGAAAACCATAGAGCTACCTAGTGACGCTAGCGATAAAGAATACCAACGCATACTCAATAGTATAGATGGCCTGGCTCTCTTTATCGACGAGAATATGCCAGATGCTCGACCACTAGAAAAACATCTCTGGATGGAGTTTGTGCTGCATGGTCTAGCAGAATACTCCAAACTAAGCAAAAACCAACTGGACGAAGGACTAGAGTTCAAAGATCTGTTTGGGAGTATGTTGAATTTTGATCAATAACTACATTTGACCAATAACTGAAAGAGGCTCTCCCATTGAAATCAATGTTAGAGCCTCTTTTTTGTATCGGTACATAATCTTCGAACGAAATGATAAACAGTACAAGCTAACTTAAGAATGATTTTTCAGGATATCCGAGCTGTTTTTACATACTTGCAGCCCAAGTGAACAATCACATTTACATACTCTCTGGTTTAGGGGCAGATGAGCGGGTATTCTCGAAAATTAACTTCCCAAAAAATCATACCCATCTATCCTGGATAGAAAACGAGCCTAACGAGAGTTTACAATTATATGCTGCTCGTATGTCTCAGAAAATAAAGCATCCGAATCCCATTATCATAGGTCTTAGCTTTGGTGGGATAGTAGCTCAAGAGATAGCAGCTGTGATCTCTGTGAAAGAAATCATTCTAATTTCTACGATACGCAGTCTATATGATAGCCCGTGGTATTTCAACCTTGCGGGTAAACTCGGTGTGATACACCTAATACCTAACCTGATTTTAGCTAAACCCAATATTTTTGTAGCCTATGCATTTTCTTTGACAGCTGATGAGGATAAAACAGTGCTAAATTCATGTTTTGACACTACTACTGCTGCTCATATAAAATGGGCATTGAAACATATAGCACACTGGAAAGGTTTAAAATCTAATACCCCAATTTTTCAGATTCATTCACGACAAGATAGAATATTTACAAGTACAAAAAGCTTAGCCGATACGTATATTAATGGCGGTCACTTTGCGGTGTATACCAATGCAAGTGAGTTAAATGAGATACTCAGTGATAAGCTTAATTGATGTTCACATTTCGACTTCGCTCAATGTGACATCGACTACGCTCAATGTGACATCGACTACGATATATCTGAGATCAACTCAATATGACATTAATCCATCGCCTCTATCTTCTTCAAAACCGCATCTGCTTCAGCAGCTTTAGCATCGGAGGCAGTTCTGTTAACTGTGCTTAATTTATGAGTTTCTGCGAGTAACTTTTCATACTGGTCTTCTAACTTCTCTTTCTCTGATTTCTTTTTAAATATTCCGAACATACCATAATAACACCTACCTCGTTCGATAGTTCTATTTTAGTGAGTATGGACACTTAAAAAAAGTAGTTCATCGTTACTAATTGATTTTTCATCTTAATAAATAGGAATGTTAGATACTTTATTTGATATATTTGTGATATCATTTTAATATCACTTAAATAACTAATCCAAATGAACAAAATCGAATCAACCTTTAAACCAATGAGTGGCTACGTAGGCTTACTCCTTATGCTAATCTTAGGAATAGGCGGTATAGTCTTAGGTATAATGCTAAAAAACCCTGCCATCATTATTATAGCCGTTTTGATCTTCTTATTTTTATCTATTGGCCTTACTGCTGTGAGTCCAAATGGAAGTAGAGTGCTTACCCTCTTCGGAGCTTACAAAGGAACCGTGCGGGACAATGGATTCTTTTTTATCAATCCCTTTTACAAAAAACAAAGAATAAGCCTGCGTGCTCGTAACCTTGATACGCCTCCTATCAAGGTAAATGATAGTCTTGGGAATCCTATTAAGATAGGTGCCGTAGTTGTATGGAAGGTAAAGGAAACATTCCGTGCAGCCTTTGATGTAGATGATTACCAAAGCTTCGTAAATATACAGAGTGAAGCTGCTATCCGTAAGCTAGCAGGTCAATACCCATACGATGATTTTGAAGATGAAGATACAGGACAAATAAATCACCTGACGCTCAGAAGTGGCGGTGCAGAAATAGATGAAAAACTAGAAGATGCTCTTACTCGCAGGCTACAAATAGCCGGTATAGAAGTAATAGAGGCTCGCATAAGTTACCTTGCTTACTCAGAAGAGATAGCCAGTGCTATGTTGCAAAGACAGCAAGCTACTGCTATAATAGCTGCTAGACGTAAAATAGTAGAAGGTGCTGTAGGTATGGTAGATGACGCCTTGAAGCAACTCAGTGCTAAAAAAATAGTGGAACTAGACGATGACAAGCGTGCCGCTATGGTGAGTAATCTCTTAGTAGTACTCTGCTCTGATAAGGCTGCTAGCCCGATAGTAAACGCTGGAACACTGCATAACTAGGATAGTTGTAGTACAGCGATGCAACAACTTACGTAATATCGTTGCACTGCAACGATGCGACGACAATAAAAAAAAGATAGTAGAGAAATGGAAAAATATATAATAGTACGAGGAAAGGCTTTTGAGTCTGTAGACAAATTTCAAAAGAGAGTAAATGAACAAGCAGCCAAGGGTTATAAGGCGATAAGCGTGGCAGGTTAGATAGGCACAATAGTATTAATGGAAAAACTAAGTCACTAATGAAAAAATACATCATACTAGAAAAAGGACTTTTTAAAAAACTTGAAAAGTTTGAAGACCGAATAAACCAAAAGAGCGGTTATAGACCAATAAACATAAGTAGAGCTGACAGTGGATATGCTGTATTAATGGAACGAATAAGCTAAGCCTATGGGCAAAAAAAAAGCATTTGCATTACGTGTGGACGAAAAGATGTTAGCGGCACTAGAAAAATGGGCTGCTGATGAATTTAGAAGTACCAATGGCCAGATAGAGTACCTTCTGAATGAAGCTTTGAAAAAAGCAAAGCGACAGCCTAATAAAGATTAGCGTCGCTGCTTAGTATTAAAAAGACCTTCTTGCCTTCCTTTCTTCTTCTTTCCTGCTTTACGATGATTATATCCCTCGAAGTCATCTTGCAAAGCAGCACAATGCTTTGCTTTACACGCTGAGACTCCTGAGAGTAAAAACAGTCCAAGAGATAGAAAAATAATATACTTCTTCATTGGTACAAAGGTAACGAGACTCGCCTATAAACTATTGCACAAAAAAAAGCTGCGAGAAATTAATCCCACAGCTAACTGCTTCACAATTGCTCTATTGCGATATTTTTATTTAGTCCCTTTTAGTTTGATATCAAACTGTATAGCATCGTCTATCATGTACTCTCCAAGATTTTTGAAAAAGTTACCGCTATTAAAAGTAATCCCCCATAGTGTTCTATCTATAGAAAAAGATGCAGTAGCTACTGCATCGCCATTATCTACTTGAAAGAAGTAAGGCACTGTGATAGATTTAGTGGTTTCCTTTATCGTAAGGTTGCCAGTAAGACTATCGGCTGTTGCTGCTGAAATTACAAATTTAGCATTAGGATATTTTTCAGTTTCAAAGAAATCTCCAGTACTCAAATGTCCTACTAATTTAGCTTTAGTCTCTGCATCCATCCCTTCATCTGCTACATTTATAGATGTAAGATCGATAGAAAAGTTACCTGCAGTAAGTGCTCCATTCTCCGCTGAGATAGAACCTTCGGTGATAGCTACACTACCCGTATGAGAATCCCCAGTAGGCTTAGTTCCTTTCCATATTACAGCACTTTGGTCTGCTGCTATCGTATACGTCTCATTCGTAGAGGAGGCTTCTGCTGCTTCATTTGCGTCACCTGCTTCTGTAGATGCACTTGGACTTCCGCAGGCTACAAATAAGGCCGCGATAAGGGTTAGTAAAAATACGTTTTTCATTGTTATAAATTTTTATATTATTGATTTACATGTACAAACATCTATTTTAAGAATTAGTTTTATAATTCGGAATACTTTTTGGTTAATCCTTATAAACTTGCACCTAATAATATCAATGAAATTAATCGCTTTTTATCTTTTTCTATTTTCTTCTTTTACAAGCGTTGCCCAAATTAAGGTCGTAAACAAGTATGTACGAGGCGTCCAAGGTGTTGAACTCTATAATGGGTCTACCTACCTGGCTACTTCATTAGACAATGGTGAGATAAAAATAGACACTTCCAAAATCGACAATGCTACTTGGACTTTAAAACATCAATATTTTTATCCAAAAAAAATAAGAAAACAGGACCTGAGAATGAGTTCTACTATTTTACTTGTAGAAAAGACCAATTCCTTTGAACCTGTGCTGATCACACCAGGACGCAGAGCTACTTTAAGCAATGAGATAGCATCTAAAGTGCATACTATATCCGCTAAAAAGATATCTCTTCTTCAGCCGCAGACTACTGCAGATCTTATAGGGATAGATAATAAAGTGTACATACAAAAAAGTCAACAAGGAGGAGGTAGTCCTATGATGCGTGGATTCGCTACCAGTAGAATATTACTTGTGATGGATGATATACGCATGAATACGGCCATATTCAGGGAGGGAAATGTACAAAACGTAATTTCTATAGATCCTTTTACCATAGAAAGTACCGATATTATTTTTGGACCTTCTAGCCAGTTCTATGGCAGTGACGCTATAGGAGGTGTTCTTAGTTTTAACAGTAAGAAACCAGTTTTTGCTAAAACGGATTCAGTGATTTATTCTGGGAATATTGACTTGAGATATGGCTCTGCCAGTAATGAAAAGACGTATCACGTGGATTTCGGTGTCGGTAAAAAAAGGTTTGCATCATTTACCAGTCTTAGCTTTAGTGATTTTGGTGACTTAAGGATGGGTAGTAATGGCCCTGAAGAGTATCAACGACCGGATTATGTAATCTTTACTGAAAATGGTGATACTACTTTGACCAATAACAATAAAAATATTCAGGTATTTAGTGGGTATAGACAATTTAACTTCTTACAAAAACTTTCCTTCAAAGCAAATGAGTACACCTCGCTCAATTATGGCTTGCACTTCAGTAACACTTCAGATATACCAAGATACGATAGATTAATCGTGCGCAATTCGAGTAATGAATTGGTAAATGGTGACTGGTACTACGGACCACAAAGATGGTTAATGCATAAGTTCCATCTAAAATCTACTAGGAACACCGCATTTAGTGATAGCCTTAACGTGAGTCTTGCCTATCAAAACTTCAAAGAAAGTAGAAATGACAGAAAAGTAGGTCGTATAGAACAAAGGATTAGGACAGAAGAAGTAGATGCATTAAGCGGTAATATCGACCTGCAGAAAAGATTATCTAGAAAGACTAAACTTAGCTACGGAGCGGAGTATATCTATAATCTTGTGGGTAGTGTCGGACAAATCAGGAACATAGAGAATGGAGGATTGAAACCAACTTCCTCACGCTATCCAGACGGCAGCACTTGGACCTCCTCAGGAGTATATGCAAACGTGACCAATCGATGGAATATAAGACACCGTACAGAAGGTGGCCTAAGAGTAAATAGAGTTGCAATAATAGGAGAGTTCGACAGCAATTATAATCTCCCCAATCCTATTTTCAATACTGATAACACCGCAATCACAGGTTCTATATCTCATTTATACTCCCTAAAAAACGGTTCTATAGGAGTGGTGGCTTCTACTGCATTTAGATCTCCCAATATTGATGATATGGGAAAAGTATTTGACAGAAATCCCAATACGGTGATAGTACCAAATACAAACCTAAAACCTGAATATGCCTATAATGGTGAAATAAATGGAACGTACACATTTTGGGACAAATTACAGTTAGAAGCTTCTCTATTTTATACGTATTTAAATCAAGCTATGAGCATCTCAAATAGTTCACTGAATGGAAAGGACAGCATCCTATATGATGGAACTATGAGTCAGGTACAAACCTTAGTAAATCAAGACTACGCAATCATCTCTGGAACACAGCTTTCAGCTAGATATAAGCTAAATGGAAATTTTGAAGCTCGAAGTAGCTATACGATACTTGAAAACAGCACAAGCAACGGTGATCCCATAAGACACATTACACCAAATTTTGGTGGAACAAGTATTTATTTAACCCTCAATAAGTTCAATCTTTCATTTTCAAGTGCATATAATCAGGAGTTTACATTTGACAATTTTGCCCCTGGAGAGAAGAATGATGCTTTCCTTTATATACAGGATGAGAATGGAAATCCATACTCACCTAGTTGGATTATTTTCAATGTAAATAGCTCTTATCGTATTACCGAAAAAGTTAAGCTCACCTTAGGTATAGATAACCTGTTAGATAAACGGTATAGGCCTTATAGTTCAGGTATAACAGCACCTGGACGTAATATTCATGTAGTATTTCACGCTAATATTTAAGACAAAAAAAAGACTGCCAAAGCAGTCTTTTTAAATTGCAGAATCCTAAATCCTTACTTTTTATTAGGCTTAGAAATGCTATCTCGCATATTTGTATCTGCTTCTATATTCTTCATTTTATAGTAATCCATTATTCCTAGATTACCATTTCTGAATGCTTCTGCCATTGCTTTTGGAATTTCTGCTTCTGCTAAGATAACTGACGCTCTTGCATCTTGTGCCTTAGCTTTCATTTCTTGTTCCTCTGCCACTGCCATAGCTCTACGCTCTTCTGCTTTCGCATTAGCTACTTTAAGATCCGCCTCTGCTTGATCTGTCTGTAACTCAGCCCCTATATTTTTACCTATATCTATATCTGCTATATCTATAGACAGGATTTCAAAAGCCGTTCCTGCATCTAGCCCTTTAGCCAGTATGGTCTTAGAAATTGTATCTGGGTTTTCTAGTACAGCTTTATGACTCGCAGCAGATCCTATAGTGGTCACTATACCCTCTCCTACTCTAGCCAAAATAGTATCTTCACCAGCACCACCTACCAGTTGTGCTATGTTTGCTCTTACGGTGACTTTAGCTTTTGCTATAAGTTGTATTCCATCCTTAGCAACTGCAGCGACTGGTGGCGTATTTATTACTCGTGGATTTACAGATAACTGTACAGCATCTGCCACATCTCTACCTGCTAGATCTATAGCTGCAGCCATATTAAAGCCTAAAGGAATATTAGCTTTGTCAGCTGATATCAGTGCTTTCACTACATTGTTTACATTTCCACCCGCCATATAGTGAGTCTCTAAATCATTGGCAGTAACAGGAATACCTGCCTTATTCCCATTGATAAGAGCATTTACGATGAGTGACGGTGGCACTTTTCTTATTCTCATAAAGATAAGTTGAAGAATACTAACGCTCTTACCTGATATAGATACCTGCGCGGTAATCCATAGGCCTAACGGAACAAAGTAAAAAAAGATGAGGAGTAAGACTACTCCGACGATAATAATTGGTAAAATTCCTTCCATATTGATATTATTTATTTAAATATTTAAGCATTAATTTGTTTCACAAAAACTTTATTTTGCACGCGTTTGACCACTTCTATTGGCACATTAGCAAGAAGGAAACCTCCTTCTGTGTGCACTTCCATTTTCTGACCGTTCAGTAAAGCTGTCCCAGCTGGCCTAAGAGCACTTAAGGTAGTCCCAATATCCCCTATATCTACTTTTAATAAGTGAATATTATTCGCTTTACCATCTATAACTCTTTGGGTAGCAAACCGATTCCAAGCTCCATTTCTAAAGGCAAAAAAAATGGAAAAAGTTAAAATCAATACCGTGAAAATAACTGATGTGAGTCCATATGCATCTCCAAAATCACGATAAGAAAAGTAAACTCCTAGAGATATCATCACTCCCCCGATTATGCCAACTACAATACCCGGGGTAATGAAAATTTCTACAAGTACAAGTACTATACCAAAGACCAATAGTCCTAAAATGAGTGATAGTGTCATTAGTTTTTCAAAGTTAGCACAAAATACAACTCATAAATTATTTTGCTGTAAAAGTAACTTATTTTCTAGCTCATCTCAGCATATGCCGATATAGGTAGACAACTACAAATAAGATTTCTATCACCATATGTATCATCTACTCTACCTACACTAGGCCAAAACTTATTAGCCAAAACATAAGGTGCAGGATATACTGCTTTTTCACGAGAGTAAGGTCTATCCCACTCGCCCGCTATAACAGATATTGCAGTGTGAGGTGCATTTTTAAGTACATTATTTTCCCTATCAGCTAATCCACTCTCTATCTCTGCTATCTCATTACGGATACTTAGAAGTGCATCGCAAAATCTATCTAACTCTGCTTTACTCTCGCTCTCAGTAGGCTCTATCATAAGAGTTCCAGCTATAGGAAAACTAACGGTAGGAGCGTGAAAACCGTAGTCAATAAGTCTTTTAGCTATGTCTTGTACTTCTATTCCAGAAGTGAGTTTAAGAGGACGAGGATCCACTATCATTTCGTGAGCCACTGTGCCGTTTTGACCAGTATAGAGTACGTCGTACCCTTCTGATAATCTATGCTTCATATAGTTTGCATTCAATATAGCAAGAGCAGTAGCTCTCTTGAGCCCTGCTGTTCCCATCATCTTTATGTATGCATAACTAATTAGAAGGATACTCGCACTACCATAAGGAGCAGCACTTACAGCCTTCATTCCTTTTCTGGTACTCACACCGTCCACTACGCAATGGCTTGGTAAATAAGGAGCTAGATGCTTAGCAACACCAATAGGGCCCATACCTGGTCCACCTCCACCATGTGGTATACAAAATGTTTTGTGCAAATTAAGATGACAAACATCTGCACCTATGTTAGCAGGATTGGTATACCCTACTTGTGCATTCATATTAGCTCCATCCATATACACTTGACCACCAAAACTATGGATTAATGAAGTTATTTCTTTAATCGTTTCCTCATACACACCCGTGGTACTTGGATAGGTCACCATGATAGCAGCCAGAATATCTTTATGCTTTTCTGCTTTCTCTCGCAAGTCATTTAAATCTATGTAACCATTCGGATGACACTTCACTACCACTACGTCCATACCTGCCATTACAGCACTTGCCGGATTGGTACCGTGAGCAGACTCTGGTATGATCACAATTTTCCTATGTGCCTGATTAGTATCCATAAAATACTGACGTATGGTCATGAGTCCTGCATATTCTCCTTGTGCCCCAGCATTGGGCTGCAGACTTACTTGATAAAAGCCTGTAATTTCAGACAAGTCTCTCTCTAACTCATTTAACATCTGAGTGTAGCCTCCGAGTTGATGCTTGGGAGCAAATGGATGAATATTACCAAAAGCCTCCCAAGTCACAGGAATCATCTCTGTAGTAGCATTTAGCTTCATAGTACAACTTCCCAATGCTATCATAGAGTGAGCTAGCGATAGGTCTTTATTCTCTAGTGACTTTAGGTACCTTAACATTTCGTGCTCTGTATGATAGGAATTAAATACAGGATGCTCTAAATAAGGAGTATCTCTATTTAGCTCCTCCGCCCACATCGATGAGGTATCTGTTGAAAAATCAACATCTTTTCTAATTGCTGTCGCAAAATAGGTGACCAGTTGCTCTACATCTACCAGCTCCGTAGTCTCATCTATACTCACTCCAACATACTCGTCTGTATACCTCACATTTATACCTTCTGACTCCAGCACACTTTTCAGTCTTGATTGCTGATTATCAGTCATAATGATACAAACAGTATCAAAGGCACTGTCATTTTTCAGTTCAAAACCTATACTTTTAAGATTATTTGCCAATATACTTGTCAGTTGGTTTACTTTCAAAGCTATAGCCTTTAATCTTTTAGGACCATGATAGGCTGCATACATTCCAGCCATAATAGCTAGGAGTGCCTGTGCTGTGCAGATGTTACTTGTAGCTTTATCACGTTTTATATGTTGTTCTCTTGTTTGCAATGCCATTCTAAGTGCATAGTTGCCACTAGAGTCTTGAGTTACACCTATTATTCTACCGGGCAATCTACGTTTGTGCTCAGCTTTAGTAGCAAAGAATGCCGCGTGGGGACCACCATTTCCCATAGGAATCCCAAATCGCTGTGTACTACCTATAACGACTTCTGCTCCCCATTCTCCCGGTGCTTTCAGCACCGTAAGTGCCAAGATATCTGCTGCTACAATTGTTTTTACGCCAGCCTCCAATGCCTTAGCAGTAAGAGCAGCATAGTCTTCTACCGAACCCTCACCATTTGGATACTGTACAAAAAGTGCGAAATAATCACTTGTAAATTCTACGTTGTAAGGATTTCCAACAACTACCTCTATACCTAATGGCTCTGCTCTAGTTTCTATAACATTTATAGTCTGGGGAAAAGCCTTATCCGATATAAAAATCTTATTCCCCATATTCTTTTTCTTAGCTGAAAACAACATAGCCATAGCTTCAGCAGCTGCAGTCGCTTCATCTAATAAAGAAGCATTGGCTAATTCCATGCCTGTAAGGTCGCAAATCATAGTTTGAAAGTTGAGTAATGCTTCGAGCCTACCCTGAGCTATTTCAGCTTGATAAGGAGTATACTGCGTGTACCATCCTGGATTTTCTAAAATATTCCTGAGTATTACTTTTGGTGTATGTGTACCGTAATATCCCATTCCTATATAGTTCTTAGCCACTGTATTTTTAGCCGCTATTCCCTGAAGTTTTTTCAATAATTCCACTTCAGAAAGTCCGTGATCTAAATCTAATTCTTTCTTAAGTCTTATCTCGTCTGGAATAGTCTGCGAAATCAACTGCTCCATATCATTATAACCAAGCATTTGAAGCATCTCTAGCTCTTCAGCTAATGAAATACTATTGTGACGATCAGAAAAATTTTCTTTATACATATATTTTTTACGAATCAAAGTGCGAATTTAAATTATAGTTGTATCCATAACCTACTTGTTAAGTTTAAGTTTACAAAACTTGATTATTTAGAATGAGGATTAAGTAACATACTGAACTATAAATGGTACAGTAGCAAAAATTACACAAACCACTGGTTACTAGTTTCAAAAACAAAACACAAACTACTATTGGTTCCTCTATTTTAAAATGATGATAAATTGTCTAACTTTATGTTTTTAACTACTTACTTTTGAAACAGATGAAAAAACATCTAATCACCCTTGCTATGATTAATTTCGGCTTAGCATTTAACGCACAATCACAAGGATCTTTATCAAGACCACATTGGTCAGTTCCCGTAACCTTTTTTTCGTCTACTTTTTTACATGATCTAGGAGGTAAAGATTCTTATGGTTCTAATGATCCTGCTGATATTGATTTCAAAAAAATCCAATGTGCCTTTGGTGCCGGTATAAAGTACAACCTCCTCAAAGAAATCAATTTTGGACTCTCAGCATTTTACACAAGACTATTTGCAGACAATGCTAAAACCACCTCAAACAGAAGTATAAGAAAACTAAAAGTAAGGACCGATGTAATAGAAACAGCGTTTAAAATAGAGTACACGTTCCCTCAAAATAGTGATCTGTTGCGAGGCTTTTATACAAATGTAGTTGCAGGTCTTATGTTTTTTACACCTAAGGGCGAGTATAATGGTACGTGGCACAAACTGAGACCACTCGGTACAGAAGGACAAAATATAGATCCTAACCAGCAAGCATATAAAGTTTATTCTCCAATAACCCCATTTGGATTTGGGAAGAAATTTCCTCTTTCTAATGGAATGGTGCTTGGAATAGATCTTTCACTCAGAAAATCTTTCACCGGTTGCTTGGATGATGTATCAGGAAATTATTTTGATAATACCCTAATTGCGGAGCAAAGCGGAGAAATTGCGGCAACACTAGCAGATCCATCCACGGATCCAGCTGCCGGTAGGATAGGAAATATCAGAGGAAACCCTAAACAAATGAACAACTATTTTCTTTCAGGTTTTCAACTCGAGATGCCACTAGGAGCTGGTGGTAGAAATTACAATACCAGTTGTGCTTTGGGCAATGGATGGATAAGAGGTGATGGATCAGTGCCGAAAATAGGCAGAAGGGGTAAGCAAAAAAGAATGAGAATATTTAGATAATTATGACATTAACAGAAATAACTGACACACCATTCATCACTGAAGATACTGTAGTATTTGGATTACTTGCCGTTTGTTTAGGCTTCGTTTTTTATACCAGCAGTAAAAAAACTGGCTTTTGGTCTAAATTTTTTACCTATGTGCCGGCACTCTTTATGGCATATCTTATACCTGCTGTGCTTACTACATTTGGTATAATTGCTCCAGAATGGACCACAATCACAGCCTCCGGAGAAATTACAGCACATGAGTCAAATTTATATTATGTGGCTAGCAGATACCTACTGCCTGCAGCACTTGTGCTTATGACTCTTAGCTTAGATATCAAAGCAGTCTTCAATTTGGGCCCAAAAGCACTGATTATGTTTTTCACTGGCACATTAGGTATAATAATAGGTGGGCCATTAGCAGTCTTACTATTATCTACATTCAGTCCAGAATCTGTAGGGGGTGCCGGGCCAGATGCCGTCTGGAGAGGCCTAAGCACACTGGCAGGGAGCTGGATAGGCGGGGGAGCTAATCAGACAGCTATGTTGGAAATATATGGTTATAATCAAAAGCTCTATGGTGGTATGGTGTTCGTAGATATAGTAGTCGCTAATATATGGATGGCAATACTTCTAATCGGGATAGGTAAAACAGAAAAGATAGACAAATGGCTTAAAGCAGATACCTCTGCTATAGAAGAACTTAAAGTAAAAGTTACTAAATTTAGCACAGATGTAGAACGTAACCCTTCACTTACGGACATTATACTAATGATGGCCATTACATTTGGCACAGTAGCTATTTCCCATCTAGGAGCTAATTTCTTAAGTTCATTTTTTGAAACCTCAGTTAGTCAAATCCTGAATCCCACTATTCGTAATATTTTTACATTCTTAGGTTCTAGTTTCTTTTGGATGATAAGTATAGCTACATCAATAGCTGTGGCTCTTTCTTTCACCAAAGCTAAAAACTACGAAGGTGCTGGTGCCAGTAAATTTGGAAGTGTCTTTATATATATACTCGTAGCTACTATAGGAATGAAAATGGACCTTACTATGATATTTGACAACCTTGGCTTAGTAGTCGTGGGGTTAGTATGGATGACCATACACGCCCTTTTACTTATTGTAGTGGCTAAACTTATCAGAGCACCATACTTTTTCTTAGCAGTGGGGAGTCAAGCTAATGTGGGTGGGGCAGCCTCAGCTCCTATTGTGGCTTCGGCATTTCATCCTTCACTAGCAACTGTAGGTGTACTTTTGGCCGTATTGGGATATGCAGTAGGAACCGTGGGAGCTATAGCTTGCACACTGCTCATGCAAATTGCTGCACCATAATTTATTAGAAAAGTTTATATTTGCTTAGAGAGTTTAATATAACTAGCACCGTTGATTAACTGCCAGGTTCACTGCAGAATCAGAGTTGAAATCTGAATATACGCTCTCTATTGGTCGATAAAAAAACTGTAATTAGGGTTCAATTAACTCAGTACTACTACCCATACATAAATTTGTATCAGGGCTTGATAGCAGTAATGTATGCCTTTACTTGGACAATATGAACCAAATCGTAGATAACGTAAAAAGAGTAAACACTGAGGACGTTATTAGCTCAGATAGAATTAAGAACAAAAAGCAAGGATATGAAGCTGTTATAGAAAAAAGGATTCCATATAAAGCTCGATAATCTACTATAAAAGACATTTTCTGATGCAACCTTTACATTCATTCAGAGACTAAATAGACAAGTAAACATGGCAATACTAGCAAAAGCAAGAACCAACTCTGGCATCAGTCCCTACACTGGAGTGTGGGACAGAGATGCAATTTTACACTTTCTAAAAAGGGTCCATATTGGTGTTCGAAAGGAAGATTTCGATTACTATAGTCTTAAGTCATTAAATGATGCAGTAAATGAAGTTTTGGATGTTAACTACACACCACCTTTACCACCTATTAATAATTACAATAACAATACTGACGATCCAAACGTACCTGCTGGAACAACTTGGATAAATGATTATAATGGAACCCTAAATGGTCTTAGAATGAGATCTTTCAAATCTTGGTGGAGTGGAGAAATCATTAATCACGATCGCACCATAAGAGAGAAAATGGTGGTTTTTTGGCACAATCACTTCTCAACTCAGTCAGATGTTTACAACTGGGCTAACTTCGGTTATCAGAATAATGCTTTGCTCAGAAAAGATTGCCTAAAGAATTTTAAAACCATGGTAAAAGATGTGACGCTAGATCCTGCCATGCTTATCTTCCTCAATGGGGAAAGAAACACTAAAACAGCTCCAGACGAAAATTACTCCAGAGAGCTACAGGAGCTATTCACTCTTGGTAAAGGACCTAACTCAGGCTACACCGAAGCTGATGTAATAGCCGGAGCTAAAGTACTGACAGGATGGAGAATCGACAAATCTAACGGCACAGTATATTTTCAAGAGAATAGACACGATATTAGCGATAAGCAGTTTTCTTCTTTTTATGATGATACTGTAATAAGTGGCACTACCGATGGAGAAAAGGAGCTCGATGATATGTTAGCTATGATTTTTCAGCAAAATGAAGTAGCTAAACACCTCGTAAGAAAACTGTACCGATGGTTTGTTTACTATGATATAGACGCAGCTACCGAGACTAACGTAATAGAGCCGCTTGCAGCTATTTTCATTAGTAATGACTATGAAATAAAGCCCGTAATGGAGGCATTACTTAAGAGTGAACATTTCTTTGATTTGGCCAATAGAGGTGCACTAATAAAAAGTCCAGCCGATTTTACCTACGGTATAATACGCACTTTTGATGTAGCAATCCCTGGCCCAAGTGACTATGAAGACCAATATCAGGCATGGAATACATTGGGATATCTATCTGCACTGATGCAGCAAGAGTTGGGAGATCCACCTAGTGTGGCAGGCTGGCCTGCATACTATCAGATACCTCAATATCACGAGCTTTGGATAAACAGTGATACACTCTCCAATCGGAATAAGGTAAGTGATATACTCAGTACGTACGGATATAGAGTGAATGACACTCGACTAGAGATAGACTTTTTAGACTTTACTAAAAAGCTAGATAATCCAAGTAATCCTAATCTACTGATAGATGAACTGCTAGAGTTTATGCATACACTGAAGGTAGAACAATCCCAAAAAGACTATATGAAATCTGTGCTCCTTTCTGGACAGTTAGATGATAATTACTGGACCGCAGCCTGGAATGATTACATCACAGATCAAAACAATACTTCTAAAGCTCAGCTAGTAGAAGTGAGACTAGCTAACTTAATTAAATACTTAATGAACCTGAGCGAATTTCAACTTTCGTAATAATCCATAAAACATGAAGAGAAGAGATTTTTTAAAGAGAGTAGCACCGATGTCTTTACTTCCATTTGCTATAAATGGACAACCTATAAAGGCATACGGTAAACTAATGGGTTCAGAAGCTGAAGACTTTACCAAAACAGATAATGTACTCGTACTCGTACAACTCAGTGGAGGAAATGATGGACTAAATACACTTATTCCTTTAGACCAATATAGTAGATTAGCAACTGCCAGACCAGATGTTCTCATACCCGAAGATAAAGTGCTTGGTCTAGACGGCATATCAGCCACTGGACTTCATCCTGCTATGAGTAAAATGAAAAACATGTACGACGAAGGAAAGGTACATATATTACAAAACGTGGGATACCCTAACCAGAACTACTCTCACTTCAGAAGTACCGATATATGGATGACAGGAGCATCCTCCGACGAGATATTAGAAAGTGGCTGGATAGGAAGGTACCTGTCAGAGGAGTGGCCTAACTATCCCAACGGGTTCCCAAATGAGGATATGCCAGATCCTCTAGCTATTCAGATTGGCTCATTAGTATCTCCTGTATGCCAAGGGATAGCTGTGAATATGGGATTTGCTATCACTAATCCAAATAACTATTACCAACTACTCACTGGCAACTATCCAGACACTCCAAATACCAAAGCAGGCAAAGAATTGGACTACCTACGGACAATCGCTAGACAGACAAACGAATATTCTGTTAAAATAAAAAGTGCTGCTGAAAGTGCGACTAACCTAAGTACACTGTATCCTGAAGGAAACAGACTAGCTGACCAACTAAAAATAGTAGCTCAGCTGATAGCAGGTGGATTACAGACTAGAGTATATGTCGTATCTCTTGGAGGTTTTGATACGCATGCTAATCAGGTAGATCCAGTAGACAGTAATGAAACTGGATATCACGCATTTTTATTAGAAACTGTTTCCGAGGCTATAAACGCATTCCAAGATGACTTAGAAAAGCTGAAAATAGATGATCGCGTAATGGGAATGACCTTCAGCGAATTTGGGAGACGAATCATAGGAAATGCAAGTACAGGAACTGATCACGGAAGTGCAGCACCTATGTTTTTGTTTGGTTCTAAAGTGAAGGGCGGTATGTCAGGGTCTAACCCCATCATTCCAGAGAATCCTTCTGCTAATGACAACCTTGCAATGGAACACGATTTTAGATCTATATATAGTACTATTTTACAAAAATGGTTCTGTTTAGATAGTGCAACCTCGGATAGTGTATTATTAAAAAGCTTCGAAACAATGGACCTTTTAGATGACTCTTGTCTCACCACATCTGTACAGCATCTTAAAAACCAACGTGCAGGTGATGCCTATGTTTCAAACTACCCAAATCCGTTTGGCAATAGCACTATGCTACAGTACTATTCAGATGGCGGATATATACACATATCTATCACTGACATACACGGCAAAGTGGTAGCTGCTCCAGTACGTGACACGATAGCTACTGGCACACACGAAATAGCACTAGATATGAGTCACTTACCTAGTGGAACTTACTACTGCCAGTACCAGAGTGGTTTGATCACTCAGACACGAAGCCTATTGAAGATACGATAAGCATTTAGTTTTTTGCAATAATGATAGTTGAATAGAAATAAAGGAATCAGCTAGCGTTTATTTTTAGCTTGTCAAAAAGGGCTCTCAAAGGATAAAAAATCTTCAGCTTCTGCGTCTTTAGCACTTATTATTGGCTCACTTACCCCCCAGTCTATTCCTAGCGAAGAACTGTTCCAAAGTATAGATCCCTCACTTTCTTTGTGATAGTAGTTAGTGCACTTATAAGCAAAAATAGTGCCCTCTTGCTGCGTAACGAATCCGTGTGCAAAACCTGGCGGCACATAAAACATAGTTTTATCTTCCTCATTTAACTCTATAGAAAAATGCTGACCATAAGTCTTTGAATTTCTTCGAATATCTACCACCACATCCAGTACGGCACCCTTTATTACTCGAACAAGCTTTCCTTGAGCATAGGGATTTTTCTGGAAGTGCAGTCCACGTAAGATCCCCTTACCACTAAGAGATTGATTATCTTGGACGAAATCCAGCTCTATACCAGCCGCTTGCAATGTGTCCTGCCTGTAACTTTCAAAAAAATGTCCCCTTTCGTCACCAAAAACAGACGGTTTAATTATCAGCAATCCTGAGATATGAGTGGTACTTAATTCCATTATATGTTACAATGATATAAAACTTACTAAGTTGTGAAAAATTGTTTAGTGCATTCCTTACTATTTTATACATCTTTAGACGAAATTTGAAGTCTTCAAATAGCATAATAGCACACACATATATGTCAGATCCATCTTATTTACATTCATTGAATCCTGAGCAAAAAGCAGCAGTACTTCAAACTGAGGGGCCGGTGATGATTATAGCTGGAGCAGGATCCGGTAAAACTAGAGTTCTGACATACCGTGTAGCCCACCTCATACATACAGGAGTGGATGCGTTTAACATACTTTCACTCACCTTTACCAATAAGGCTGCCAAAGAAATGAGGGCACGAATAGAAAGTGTAGTAGGTACCGAAGCACGTAACATCTGGATGGGAACTTTTCATTCTGTATTTGCTAAAATCCTAAGAATAGAAGCAGAGAAAATAGGATACCCTAGAAACTTCACCATTTATGACTCAGACGATAGTAAAAGTCTAATCCGAAGTATAGTGAAGGAAATGAATCTCGATGACAAAGTATATAAGGCTAACTATGTGCTCTCCAGAATAAGCAATGCCAAAAATAATCTAATACAGGCTCACGTATATCCGAAACAAAGCGAACTAATAGCCTATGACGAGACTACTGGTAGAGGTAAAATATTTGAGATATATTCAGAATATGCCAAAAGGTGCTTTAAAGCAGGAGCAATGGATT
>Ga0105054_10001808_pt1 | contig 34835 bp, 29 predicted proteins | sample BON02_FD_78091 | JGI IMG/M metagenome (GOLD analysis project Ga0105054, IMG submission 78091) | Freshwater microbial communities from Lake Bonney liftoff mats and glacier meltwater in Antarctica - BON-02 (megahit assembly) | ecosystem: Environmental > Aquatic > Freshwater > Ice > Glacier...
CGCCGACAGAAAGTTCACCCCGCTCTTTTTTAATTTATAAAATCTCTAAGTAACTTCTAAATCAGAAAGTTATTAGGTCTAAATTTTTCCTAATAATTCTCCTTTGTAAACCTAAAGGCTGCAGTGGGTTTTCCAGCACACTTTTATCCAAGGAAAAATATTCTGTCTCTTCAATAATTATTAACTTAGTCTAAAACCTAACAATTATCATCCATGTCACCACTTATCGCCCCTTCTATATTAGCTGCCGATTTCGCAAACCTTCAAAAAGAAGTAGAAATGCTTAATTCCTCAGTGGCAGATTATATCCATGTCGATATAATGGATGGGGTATTTGTTCCGAATATTTCTTTTGGAGTCCCAGTGATGGAGGCGATCCATCGCTATGCGAAAAAGCCGTTGGATGTCCACTTGATGATCGTGAATCCTGATAATTACTTGGAAGCATTTAGAAATGCAGGCGCGGAAGTAATTTCTGTGCACTATGAAGCTTGCACTCATTTGCACCGAACGCTGCAGGCTATTACAGCGCTTGGGGCTAAAGCTGGTGTAGCGATTAATCCTCATACACCTGTAGAGTTATTGTCAGAGGTGATTCAGGATATAGATATGGTGTGCATGATGTCTGTGAATCCAGGATTTGGAGGACAGAAATTCATTGAAAATACCTATTCTAAAGTGTCCCGTTTGAAGGACTTGATTTTAGCTAAAGGAGCTAAGACAAAGATTGAAATTGATGGAGGAGTAAATCTCCAGAATGCACCAAAACTGCTAGCCGCAGGTGCGGATGTATTTGTTGCGGGGAGTTTTGTGTTCAATTCCTCAGACCCTGTCGAAACGATCAGTGAACTAAAAGTGATTTCGCTAATTTGACCTTTTTCCTTACCTTTTATCATAAAAAACCATAAAAAGGATCGTAATTTCTTGAATTTTTGGCCTTAGAGTTTTTTATTGAGGATTATACAGAAATTAAAATCACAAAGTTTATGAAAAAAGTATTGTTGTTTGGAGCGTTGTTCGCGTTCCTAGGGCTTGCTGCTTACGCACAAGATGAGGAGAAAGTCACAGATGAAGACTTGACTAAATATGCAAATGTAGAAGTTACATTTGATAATTACGTAAATTCAAAAACAGAGGAATTGAAAGCTATGATTTTGGAAAATGAAATTTTCCAGGGTGGTGGTAGATATAATGAAATCAAAGCTGCTTGGGAAGATGAAGCTAAAATGACTGAAGCTAAAGTGACTGAGGAAGAAAAGGCTGCCTATGAAGAAGTAAAGGAATTTCAAGAATCTCTTCAGGGGGTTTTGAAAGAATATAAGACTGGCCTAATCATGGATGAAGAAATTTTGGGTGCGGGTACTTATAATAAGGTACTGGCAGCAACAAAAGAAGATCCAGCTGTAAAGGAGCAACTAGATACCAAGATTGCTGAAATGAAGGCTAAGCAAGAAGCGGAGAAAGAAGATACAGCTGAGCCTACAGACGGAAAATAAGATTTTATTACAGTTATTATGAAGATGCCACCCGATTGGGTGGCATTTTTTTTTAATTTCACACCAAGAGTCCCAAGTCTTCGTTTAGAAAAGTATGAATTTTAAAAAGCTACCCATTACTATTAGTTTTTGTTTTGTCATGAGTGCTGTATTTGCACAGGGTGAGGATATTTTCGGAATATCGGATAAAGCTAAAAACCCCAAAAGTGAGTCTGGATTAGGTAATGTTGCTCGAAATGTCTTGGAGATGTTCAGTGTGGAGCTTTCAGGTGGGGGTGCTTATCAACAATTTGGAACAAGCTTTTATTCTGCAAACACTGATTTGTATCCTTCATTTTTTCGCTATCAAAATTTAGAGGGTGATCCCTTGGTTATTTCTGAAGAAAATCCGCTGGATATGAAAGGTGGAGATTGGGTTTTTCCAAACTGGAACGGTGGAGTGAGAATCAATATTTTCAATCTACTGACTATCGGAGGGGGCTTTGGTCAGGAATGGGGAAACCTTGCGCCAATGCAAGGTGGAGATTATCAGTTTGATTTTGAAGGAGCAACTTACCAAGTTAACAAACTCTACGGTACTGTGGGGCTGGTGCTTTATGATGCCAATAGAAGACGAGCTTTTCTGAATTGGCGGTATAGAAACTACTCTTCTTCCAATCTTTACATGATGTCAGAACTTAAGCAGCGCGCTCGACAGAATTATCCTTGGAGCTTTGTTTTTGAAGCAGAGTTTGGAAAACTGAAATTGAAGAATGCTTATGATGCAGCGTTAGATGACGGTCCTAATCCATACGTCCCAAGACTGGCCGTATCTGATAAGAATTACTATGGACTGGGACTTAGAATTGAACGTGACTTCTCAGAGTACACCAAGATGTTTATAAAAGGAGGAGCAGATTTTCGCAAATTCACTTATGCGGCAGCGGATTTTTCTGAAGTGCAAGACCTAGATCAAAAAGTTTATGCGATGCAAGTTGGGCTGGCAGTTCGTTTTCCTGGAACGAAGCGTTGCAAAATTGCGGGTTGTGGTGTAGTGATGAAGCATATGCACAACGGAATCGAGTATAGAGGAAGCGGAATTTTCAATTTTCAGGACAGGAAAGTTGGGCAGTGGTATTAAAGTCTTGCTTATCGGCTTTGGTCTTTGTAATCTCTTTTCAAAACTAGTCGGTTTTTACTATCTTGCAGCCTTAATCGACCCCGTGAATAGCATTATATGGCTCAAGGAGAAAACGAGAACATCATACCCATTAACATTGAAGAGGAAATGCGTGGTGCCTACATCGATTATTCGATGTCGGTTATTGTTTCAAGAGCGCTTCCTGATGTCCGTGACGGACTAAAACCAGTACACCGCCGGATCCTTTTTGGGATGCAGGAACTGGGAGTGTTACATAATAAATCCCATAAGAAATCTGCCAGAATTGTCGGTGAGGTACTCGGTAAGTATCACCCACATGGTGATTCTGCTGTTTACGAAACGATGGTTCGTATGGCGCAACCCTGGTCTCTGAGATATCCTTTGGTGGATGGTCAGGGTAACTTTGGTTCTGTAGATGGAGATAATCCTGCAGCAATGCGTTATACCGAAGCTAGACTGAAGCGTATTGCTGAGGAGCTTTTGGTAGATATCAACAAGGAGACTGTAGATTTTCAATTCAACTTTGATGACTCCCTAAAGGAGCCCATTGTACTGCCTGCAAAAGTTCCTGCGCTTCTATTGAATGGAGCTTCAGGTATCGCTGTAGGTATGGCGACGAATATGGCACCTCACAATTTGGGAGAAGTTATTGACGGGATTGTAGCATACATTGACAATAATGAGATTACCATTGAAGAATTGATGGTGCACATCGTCGCTCCGGATTTCCCTACTGGTGGAATTATATACGGTTACAACGGCGTGAAAGCTGCCTTTGAGACTGGCCGTGGTAGAGTAGTGATGCGTGGCAAAGCCAATGTAGAAATCAAAGATGGTGGGAGCAAGGAGATGATTATCATCACCGAGATACCATACATGGTGAATAAGGCGAGCATGGTCGAGAAAACGGCTGCACTGATCAATGAAAAGAAAATCGAAGGAATCTCTGCAATTCGTGATGAGTCTGATCGCTCAGGAATGCGAATTGTTTATGAGTTGAAGCGTGACGCTATATCAAGCGTTGTACTTAATAACCTTTATAAGCATACACAGCTACAGACTTCATTCTCAGTGAATAATGTTGCCTTGGTAAAAGGTCGACCATATACGCTGAACTTGAAGGATATGATCGTTCACTATGTCAATCACCGCCATGAGGTAGTGATTCGTAGAACGGAATATGAGTTGAGAGAAGCAGAAAAAAGAGCTCACATTCTCCAAGGTTATTTGATCGCATTAGATCATTTGGATGAGGTGATTTCATTGATCAGAAGTTCTGCAGATCCTGAGACAGCTAGAAATGGTTTGATTGAGAGATTTGATTTGAGTGAAATTCAGGCAAGAGCCATTCTCGACATGAGATTACAGCGATTGACTGGAATGGAGCGAGACAAGATTATCAATGAGTATGATGAGATCATGGCCTTGATCGAAGGACTCAAAGAAATTCTTGCCAGCGAAGATAAGAGAATGGAAATCATCAAGGAGGAGCTTGCAGAAATGAAAACTCGCTATGCTGATGATCGAAGAACTGAGATCGAGCATAATGCGGAAGATTTCAGCTATGAAGATATGATTCCAAATGAGGAAGTGATCATCACTGTTTCTCATGAAGGATACGTAAAGCGTACTGCGCTTTCCGAATATAGAACACAAGGGAGAGGCGGAGTAGGATCTCGTGGTGTGAGTACCAAGCAAGATGATTTTACTGAATACTTGTTTACCGCATCTACTCACAATTACCTATTAATCTTTACAGATAAGGCGAAATTGTTCTGGTTGAAAACCTACGCTATTCCTGAAGGATCAAAGACTTCTAAAGGAAGACCAATTCAGAACTTGATTAGTATTGAGCAGGATGATAAGATACGTTCTATCATTCAGGTTGCAGATCTGAGTAATCAGGATTACCTGAACAATCACTTCCTGGTGATGGTGACCAAGCGAGGTATAATCAAGAAGACTACACTAGAGCAATATAGCCGCCCTAGAACCAATGGTATCATCGCATTGAACATACGTGAGGATGATCAATTGGTGAAAGTAGAGATGACAAATGGAAGTCAACAGATTGTAATCGCAGCTAAATCTGGTAGAGCTATCCATTTCAATGAGACAGCAGTAAGACCAATGGGGCGTACAGCCACAGGTGTGAAAGCTATGAAGTTAATTGATGAGAACGATTACGTGATTGGCATGGTATGTGCATCTGAGGAAAATGCGACATTACTCGTAGTTTCTGAAAAGGGTTACGGTAAACGCTCCAAACTCGACGAATATAGAATCACCAATCGTGGAGGAAAAGGAGTAAAGGCAATGAGTGTAACTGAGAAGACAGGTGCACTAGTCGCAATTAAAGAAGTTGTCGAGACTGATGATTTGATGATCATCAACAGATCAGGCATCACCATTCGTATTTCTGTAGACGGCCTTCGTGTAATGGGAAGGGCTACCCAAGGAGTAAGATTGATTAAAATCGGAGAGAATGATAAAATTTCCTCCGTAGAAAAAATATCAAAGGAAGAAGAGACAGAAGAAGTTGAAGATGCAACAGTAGTTACAGATGAAAATGCTGAGAATATTACTGATGAGCCATCAACTGACGAACCTGAGGATTCTTCTGATGAACCAAACGAAATTATCGAATAACCAACCTAACTAGAAAAATAAGCTAAAATGAAGAAGCTAATTCTATCAATGGCCTTGATCGGTGCAACGACTCTGGCTTTTGCACAAAAAAAAGTGATTCGTTCGGCAGAGAGGAACTTCAAATCCGGAGACCTCACTGCTGCAATGACTGACATAAAAGATGCCAGTTCTGATCCAGATACTGGAAGTGATCCAGCCACTTATCTGTTAAAAGCTCAGATTGAAACCAAGATTTTTGGTTCAGACTCTTCTAATACAGTTTCAACTGTCGAATCAGGCCAAGCCGCATTAGATACTTACCACAAAGCTTTTGAAATGGGCGGAAGCAATAAAGAAGATGGTGTAGGCAAGGATATTTATACGGATGATTTACCTGGCGTTCCTGATAATCTGAGACCATACTCTATTTTCACTCTTAAAAATTTCGCTTTCGACAAAGCACTCGAAAGATATAATGATGAGGATCAGGAGATGGCTTATGAATTCTTTGATCTTGCAGGACAGATTGATCTTACTGATACGACTGTTCATTACAATGCGGGTTACATAGCTAATGATTTGGGGAAATTCGATGAAGCTAAGAAGCATTTTAAATACTTGCTTGATATCGAGGACTACAACAAATTGACTGTTTACTATTTAATGGTTCAGATCATTAGTGGTGAGGATAAAGATCCTGATGCAGCTTACGAAATCATCATGGCTGGTAGAGAAGATTATCCTGAGGATAAAGTTCTTGCAGAGTATGAGATTCAATTATTACTTCAACTGAACAAAATGGATGAAGCGATGGCGTCTATCCAGGAAGCATTGAAAAATGATCCTAATAACGCTGGAATTCTTTTGAGATCTGGATACCTTAAAGAACAGTCAGGTGATACTGAAGGTGCCTTGGTAGATTATAAAAAGTCTGTAGTAGCCGATCCTGAGTTTTATGATGGTAACTATTATACTGGTGCACTTTTATTGGACAAGTCTCTGAAAATTCTTAATGAATTAAGTTCTCTTTCTGATGAAGAATGGGAATCAAGGTCCAAATCAATGGGAGAAGAAGCTAACCTTCACTATGAAGAGGCGGTTCCATATTTCGAGAAAGCATTGAAAATCAGACCTGATAATACTGACCTAATGGCAATTCTTTTCAGAGTTCATTATAGATTGAAAAACGTGGATGAAGCTGAAAAGTACAACAAGATGTTGATCGAATTGAAAGGTGTCAATTGGCAAGAAAATATTTAATCGACAAGAATAAGTTATAATTAAGGCCTCTGAATCAAATATTCAGAGGCTTTTTTGTGTCCAATTCTTCAAATAGTCTGTAAAACTAGCCAGCACATAAGGTTGAACATCATTGTGGAATAGATAGGCTTGTTTTTGCAATGTTTTTATCTTTGCTTTTAGAAATTCATAGTAGCGATGCGATTGCAGATAGTATTTATTATAAAGTCTATGTTTTTTTGATTAATTTCTTATCAAGTCGAGACACATTCAAAAAAATTTATCGAAGTATCCTACGACCAAGTCCCCACCATTGGTAACCACAAGGACTGGGCAGTCGAACTCATCGATAAGATTAAATACGCTGCCGTTGATGTGAGATTTGGCTGTAGAAGTAGCAATAATACCTACCTGAATTACATTAATAGATTTCCGAGCTATGGCTTAGGGATTACTCCTACTGTTAATTATTATTCTGAGATTGGCTGGCCAATGGCGATTTACGCATTTGGAGAGTCTCCTTTTGGGATCAATGATTTTAATCGCAAACTCAATTTTAGCAATTACGCCCAAATCCGCTTTGGTTTAAACATGAATTGATATGATGCTTATACGAATCCGGTTAATGGCTTTGTGGGTACGGCAGTTAATGCACACATTCATTTCGAGGTGAAAGCTGCCTATCAGTTTTCTAGTCCAGTAGGAGTAATTACTTCTATCGGCACCAAACGTTATTTCAGTGGATCTGTCCAAAAGTCCAATTCAGAGATAAACTTTATTCCTATAGCGATTGGACTTTGGATGAATCTTGATAAACAGGAATTTAATCCTGGTTCTATGCCTGATTTTCCTCCTATAGAGAAAAGAGGTTTTTGGGATTTTGCCGCTTACAATGGAATGAAAAGCTATGAAATAGGGGACATAACCTATTTTAGAGGAGGTTAGGAAGTGAATCTTCTATGGTAGCTTTCATACAATTACCGAGGAGGTATAGGTATAGATTGGTTTTATGGAGCTGGGGTAAAAGAGCGATTTCCAAACGAGAATATTACTTTTTTAGATGTTAATTATTTTGCTTTAGAGGGCACTGGGGAATGGAAACTAACCAAGAATCTATAGAGGCCCGTAGCCTTGGGAGTTTACTTGAGTAAGGCTCATTACAATCAGGAGTTGGCTAATTACTACCAGTGAATTGGTGTTCGATACAGGATGAACAATTATTTATTTGTAGGTGTGCAGATCAAAGCAAACAAGGCAAAAGCTGACTTTTTTGAGTTTACACTAGGTTACACTAACCCTGGAAATGTGAGAAAAATTATTCATCCTTAACTGGTTGTTTTTCCTTTAATAAAAAAATATTTTTATTTCCATCAGGCTTGTTCTAGCTTGTAGAGATAAATTACGCCTATTTATGACCAAGCCTATTTTGCTCAGGTGTTTAGCATTTCTTTACCTTTTGCTAAGCAGTTTGATTTGTGTTTCTCAAACCCTTCCTTCCTCAGAGATATATCACCAGCTTCTTCAGCTCAAGGAAACCAAAAGAGTACTTTACATAGCTGCGCATCCAGACGATGAAAATACCCAGCTAATTGCCGCTCTAGGAAATGGTGAACATGTACAAGTGGCTTATTTGAGTTTGACGCGCGGTGATGGAGGTCAAAATTTAATGGGAAAAGAACTGGGAATCGAACTTGGTCAGATCCGAACTCAGGAGTTGCTTCGTGCTCGTGAGACGGACGGAGGAAGACAGTTTTTTACCAGAGCGATGGATTTTGGGTACTCAAAGAACCCGGATGAAACCCTACAAAATTGGGACAAACAAAAGGTGCTTTCTGATGTGGTGTGGATAATAAGAAATTTCAGGCCTGATATAATCATCACCAGATTCAATACTATTCCTGGAGGAAATCATGGACACCATACTACTTCCGCACTATTGGCCGAGGAAGCATTTGATCTTTCAGCAGATCCAAAAGCGTTTCCTGATCAATTGAAGTATGTGAAGACTTGGCAGCCGCAAAGAATCTTCTGGAACTCGTACAATTTTGGTGGAGAATTTAAGTCAATAGAAACTGAGAAATACGCAGTCTTCGAAGTAGGAGAATTCAATAGCTTACTGGGGAAAACGTATAGTCAAATCGCCGCAGACAGCCGAACCATGCACAAGTCGCAGGGTTTTGGAGCCACACCGAGAATAGGTGCTGCAGAAGATAATCTACAATTCATCAAAGGGGAATCATTTGAAACATCAGCTTTCGAAGGTATTCCTGACCGTTGGTCGGAGATAGAAGGGGGAAAGGAAATAGAAGTCATGCTTCAAAGTGCGATTGAGAAATTTGACTTTAAAAACCCCATTGTCAACCTAAAATCGTTGATGCAGATCCGATCAAAACTTATAGAACTTAACTCAAAAATATCTTGGATAAGCGAAAAAGCTAAGAAAATAGATAAGCTGATATTTGAAGTGTTAGGATTGAAAATGGAGTTTGTGACAAACAAGGAGCTAGGTTATGCTGGAGAAGAGATCAAGGCTAGCTTGGTAGTCAATAATCCTTCTGTTGTTTTGCTTACGGACGTGTCAATTCAACTTTACGGTACCTCGTATTCTGCGAATAAAAAAGTTGTTGCTAATAATATTCCTGCTCAGGTTTCTGTAGAATTCCAGATAGCTGAAAATACACCCTTGTCGCAACCTTATTGGCTGGTAAATCCGGTAGTTGATGCGATCTACGATGTAAAAGATCAACAAATGATAGGCAAGCCATTTAACGATGTGAAGGTTGGAGGTGATCTTACATTTAAGATTGCCGACCAGGAATTCAAAACAGTAATTCCATTAGAATACAAATACAATGATCAGTTGGATGGAGAGATAAAGCAGCCTTTTACGATTGTACCTGAGATAGATTTAAAAGTTTCAGATCAAAATGTGTTTTTGATTACGGGTGTAAATCCGGTTATCACTGTTACAGTTAATTTCAATGATGAATTGAAAGAAGGCGAATTGACATTTAGCAATCTTAAAAAATCTGAATTTGAGATTTTAGGTGTAGAAGATAATTTGAGTCAGAAGAAAAAGTTATACCGCGTTTCATTCAAATTGGATAAGAACGAAAAGAGAGAAGTCGTGGCTCAGTTTACTACTGCCAATGGAAAAACTTTTGATCAAGTTACCCATCGCATCTCCTACAAGCATATCCCAAACTTGACCTATTTTTCTCCAGCTGCTATGAATTTGATTCAGGAAGACTGGAAAGTTTCTGGTGCTAAAATCGGTTATATCATGGGAGCTGGAGATGATGTACCTGCGGTGCTTTCTTCTCTTGGATATCAGGTCACTGAGATCACTGATTATTCCCTGGTAAATCTTTCTCAATACAAAAGTATCGTAGTAGGAATCAGAGCTTACAATACCAATTCAGATCTTGCCGCCAACCAGCAGAACTTACTTGCGTATGTAGAAAAAGGAGGTACAGTGGTCGCGCAATACAATGTGAGCAGACCACTTCTGGTTGAGGACCTTGGCCCTTATCCATTTGCGATCAGCAGAGATAGAGTGACGGTGGAAGCTTCCCCATTTACAGCAGATTGGGATCATCCGATTTTGGCTGGGCCAAATAAGATAAACAAAGCTGATTTTGACGATTGGATTCAGGAAAGAGGATTGTATTTTGAGACTGATATTGCTCCAGAATATTCCACTCCAATTACTTTCCAAGATCCAAATGAGGAACCTTTGAACGGCTCTTTGATCTATGCGAAATATGGCAAAGGGATATACATCTATACTGGTATCTCATTCTTTAGAGCGTTGCCGGCGGGAGTTCCAGGAGCCACTAAATTATTTATCAACTTGATCGAGCAATAGTTTTGGAGAAGAAACCTATACGTTGGAAATACCTTTATGCAGGGTTGATTGCATGTCTTTTTTTACTAATGGCCTTATTTTATTGGCTCAAAGTAACTTACGCATGAGCACATTAGATTGGGTAGTGCTTTTCGGTACGATGGCTCTCATTGTGACCTATGGGATTTATAAAACGTACGGGCCAAAGAGTCTGGATTCTTATCTGAGGGGAAAAAATTCAATGAATTGGTGGTCGATTGGATTGTCCATTATGGCTACTCAAGCTTCTGCAATCACGTTCTTGAGTACACCCGGTCAGGCATATGAGGATGGAATGAGGTTCATTCAGTTTTATTTTGGTTTGCCTCTAGCGATGATTGTCATCTCGGTGGTTTTTATTCCGATTTATTACAAACTGAAAGTCTACACGGCATACGAGTTTCTGGAAAATCGCTTTGACCTAAAAACAAGAACTCTTGCAGCGCTTCTTTTCATCATACAGCGAGGTTTGGCAGCGGGAATTACCATCTACGCTCCAGCGATTATTCTGTCCACTTTACTAGGCTGGAATCTGACAGCTACAAATATTCTGATCGGCTCGTTGGTTATTCTATACACTGTTTCTGGGGGAACTGAAGCGGTGTCTATCACCCAGAAACAGCAAATGGCCGTGATGATGGGAGGGATGGTTTTGGCAGGAGTTATTGTTATTCAGATGCTTCCAATTTCCTTCCAAGAAGCTATGCATGTGGCAGGAAAGATGGATAAGTTGAATATGGTCAACTTTGAGTTTGATATCTCAGATCGTTACAATGTGTGGTCAGGAATGACTGCAGCAGTTTTTCTCTTCCTTTCTTATTTTGGCACAGACCAAAGTCAGGTGCAGCGTTATCTTTCCGGTCAGACGCTTTCCCAAAGTAGAATGGGCTTGATCATGAATGGCTTTTTGAAGATCCCAATGCAGTTCATTATTCTGTTTATCGGAGTCATGGTCTTTGTATTTTACCAATTCTTTTTACCTCCAGTAATTTTCAATAAAGTCCAAACCGATAGACTTCGCCAAAGTGAATATGCGGGAGAATTTGAAGGACTGGAAGCTGATTACGCTGAGAATTTCGAGCAAAGTAAAACGACCTATCTGGAGATGCTCGATGCAATAGATCAAGAGGACAATAGGAGGGAAACTGAAATTCGGGAGAAATTGGGTGTCTTAAAATCTGAGCAGAAAGCAATTCGTGATGAGGTAAAAGAATTGATCGTAACCAACGATCCCGTAGCAGAAACTCGGGATACGGATTATGTATTTATGCGCTTTGTGATGGATAATTTGCCGAAAGGAATCATAGGGTTGCTCTTCGCAGTGATCTTCTCCGCTGCCATGTCATCTACGGCTTCTGAGCTGAATGCGCTAGGTTCCACGACAACAATAGATTTGTATAGGCGATCTATTAATAAAGGTGCGAGTGACAAGCATTACTTGAGATCTTCTAAGTTATTTACAGCCTTTTGGGGGCTAGGGGCAATTCTCTTTGCTACCTATGCTTCCTTATTCGAGAATTTGATCCAGGCAGTTAACCTAATTGGTTCACTGTTTTACGGGACGATTCTTGGGATATTCTTAGTGGCATTTTTTATGAAGTGGGTGAAAGGGCAAGCTGTATTCATAGCGGCGTTGCTCTCCCAAGCGCTGGTTTTGTTTGTGCATTATAGCAATGGGGATGTAGCTGATGGTAATCTCTGGGATATAGGATTCCTTTGGTATAACCCGATAGGATGCCTCGCAGTAATGCTTTTTGCGGCTATGATTCAGTTGGTGATTCCTCCTAAAACGGCATAATCAATAACTAGCAGTAGAAGCCTCCTGATTGGGAGGCTTCTACTGCTTGTACATCTTTTTTTACTTCAGAATAGTAACAAAAAACATCCTTATTTCAACGATTTGATCAATCTTTCATTCAATCCCACATAATCCTGATTTCCTGCTTCCGCAGCTAATCCAATTGCCTCTTCAGCTGTTTCTGCTGCATCAGTTTTTTTACCTAAAGCGGCTTCTATCTTAGCCTTCAGGTGCATTGTCCAGTACTTTGGGTCGTCTTCTACGGACTCATTTATCCAGTTGTATGCTTGATTCATATCCTTGCTGTTGGTGTAATAGTAACTTGCCGCAGAATATAATAGGCTCGGATCTGTGCTATTGCCATCGATTACATATTCTTTGATCTGAGCCATCACAAGTGGGTCAACTTGAGTCTCGATTCTGAAATCAACCCGGGTGTTTTCCCATTTCAAAGAAAGGTCAGAGCCCGTATCAGTCATATTGTCAAAGCTGATTTCGAAGGTTTCATTCTTTTTTTTAAGTTTTGAAGATTCTGTTTTGAATCGTATCACATCATCACTTGGATCATACCCTATAGCTCCCCAAAGCTTGATATTTTTGGAAAGAATTATCGTCCACTCAGATTTGCCAGGAATAGCGTAAAGAGCATATTGACCCGCAGGAATGGTCTTGCTGTCAATAATCACATCGGTAGAAAATGATAGAACTGTAGCTCCGTTAGCACCCGTTCTCCAAACCTGTCCGTAAGGAACCAACTCTCCAAAAATCTTACGATCCTTCGTGCTTGGTCTGCTATAGTCCACAGTCACATCTGTCAAACCTACTTTTTGGGCAATCTTAGCCGATGGAGATGCCTGAGGCATTTGGATTTGCTGCGCAAAAGAGATCAGACTACAGAGCAAAAAGGCTATTGTGAAGGCGAATTTTTGTTTCATTGGAATTGAATTTATATTTTGGTTTAATGTTACTTAAGCGCAAAACTTGACAGTAAGTTTTGAAGATATGTGCAATTTGACACTTTTTAATGCAATCGCATGAGAGCAATATTGTTATCTTCTGTATCAATGAGAACGTTTTCTATTCTTTTTCATCCTCAAATTATATCCTTCGTATAGATCATTATGAGTTTAGCAATAATTAGTCCCGGAAAGAATCCAGATGTTTGGATCAAAGAATTTAAAGACCTTGCACCTGATTTGGCCATAGAGGTATATCCCCAAATTACAGAACCAGAAAAAGTAGAGTATGTGTTCTTATGGCAACATCCCGAAGGCATCCTTTCGGACTTCCCCAATCTGAAACTGATCAGCTCTATGGGGGCTGGTGTTGACCATATTTTGAGGGATAAGTCGATACCTTCTTCTATTCCAATAGTTAGAATTGTGGATGAAAAACTGACTTTTTCGATGACCAATTATGTGGTGATGGCGGTATTGAATTTCCATAGACAGACTCCACGTTACCAAATAAATCAGACGAGGAAGATCTGGGATATGAGTTGCCCAGAAATGGATGTGACCGTAGGAGTGATGGGAGTGGGAGCTTTGGGGAAAGATGTAATGGACAAACTGAATTACATGGGATTTCCGGTGGTTGGCTTTGGCTTTTCAGAAAAACCGGATTTTGAATATCCATATTTCACTAAAGACAAATTGAAGGAATTTTTAAAGGAAGTGAACGTTTTGGTTTGCTTACTTCCACTTACTCCTGATACCGAAAATATTTTGAATAGCGAGCTGTTTGAAAAGTGTAATCCAAATACCTACCTCATCAATGTAGCGAGGGGTAAGCATTTGGTAGAGGATGATCTGATCAAAGCTTTAGAAGATGGCAAACTATCTGGTGCCATGCTCGATGTGTATAGAGAAGAGCCTTTACCTAAAGACCATCCTTTTTGGGAGAATTGGAAAATAGCGATGACTCCACATATAGCAAGTGTGACCAATTCTCAAGCTGCTGCACCGCAAGTGATAGAAAACATTAAGAGAATCAGGGAGAGTCGAGAATTGGTCAATGTCGTAAATCGAATCAGAGGTTACTGAAACATGAGTTTATCGCAATTATGCTCATTCCTTTAGTTTAAAGTGTGGAAGAAGGATGACCGAAAAAGCTTCATTTTTAGATTTGGGGCCATCTTATTCTAGTTTTTCTAGAGATAATATGATACTACGAATGCTGCCCTGAAGGTGCATAAGTATCATAAAATTGGGTTTACTTCAAAATTAAGGAAATTTCTGCCTCCCGTAGCTTTCGGGATGTCTGCGCTCTTTGTTCTGCTAAAACGAAGGAAATAAGGCTACTGATAATGTTCCGAATAAATATAAATAATAGCAAATATGGCACACAATTTTAAAATATTATGTCCTACAGATTTTTCTGAATGCTCATTGAATGCGATTGAGTATGCGACTAGATTGGGTGAAAAGTACAAGGCAGATTTGGTTCTGTTTCATGTGCTGAATCGCAAAGATTATGATAAATTATCTCCTTCGGATGCCGGCGGAAAGTATCAAATGGACTTCGTACTCGAAAAGCTTCATAACCTGCAAGACGCAGTTTTGAAGGAAGGCCTAAAGAATGGACTGAAAAGTTGCGTTTCCGTGGTCAAAGAAGGCAGCATTGTCAAAGAGACGTTAGAATATGCTTCCGAAATAAATGCTGAGTTAATCGTGGTGGGTACAGAAGGAGTAAATGATTTTAGGGAAAACATCATCGGATCTCGAGCGAGCAGGATAGTGGAGCAGTCTGATCGGGATATTCTGATAGTGCCGCTAAAGGTTTATTTCAAAGCACCGCGTAAACTTGTTTATGCAAGCGATTACTTAGAAGAAGACAAGGTCGCTATTCAGAAAATTGTGGAATTGGCCAAGTTTTTTGATTCTGAAATAGATTTGGTGCATATCAGCAGGACGGACAAAGTGCTTGACAAATCATTACACTTGACGATGATCGAAGAGATTAAGCCTTTTATTAAGTATGATAAAGTCAATTTCGTCCTGAAGTCATTCGATGATGATATTGCCCTGGGATTGGACAATTACCTGCAATCAGCTAAAGGAGATATCTTGTTGACACTCAGTAAAAAGAAATCGTTCTTTGATCAGGTTTTTTCAAAAAGTCTCTCAAAAAAAATGGCCTATTTTATCGATAAGCCACTCTGGGTGATGAAGACATTTTAAATGTTTTATTTACCACTGAGGCCGTAAAGCAGGCGCTAAGGGCTCAGTTTCCTTTTTTATTTCAAGTCCACGAATTCAAAACCACAAAGAGTTCAAACCGTGAGTGGCTCTGTATGAAATGCGGGGTGTGAAAGACGTTATCGAAGACATCCAAGGACGGCGAAGTTGTCGAAAAAGGACGGTGAAGCTGTCTAACACTATTTGGTTAGCTACTCAGTTAATTTCTTAAGAGTGGAAGTTCATTGTTTAACACTTTGCGTTGACACTTGAAGACCCTAATTATAGTGTTGAATAGTCAAATCAATACTATACTTTCTTTCCTCCAAATATTTCCTTCAAATAACTGCCAAATTCCTTCCTGGACTTTGCGTCTATGAAAACAGAACCGAGCGTCTTTAAAAAATGGACAACGCTCATTTCTTTCTTTCTGGACGAAAAAAGAGGTTTTTTACTTGCTTTTGGATCAATCTCAGGGAAGTTTGAACTTTCTTTTTTTGGTGTAGGATTTGAAGTTGAGCTTTCGGAAGGTTTATAACCAACGAGGTCGTCAGCCTTTTCGAAGCTCTTCTTTGATCTTTGCTGATAGCCCATTTTCTCTTCGATCATCCCTTTATTATTTTGTGAAACGGCATCTTCTGGATCCAATTCTATCGCTTTTTCATAGTCTGCAATAGCACCTTTCAAATCGCCGATTCGGTCTTTGAAGTATGCACGACTACTGTAGCGATAGGGGTTCTTAGGATCGAGATTTGCTGCCCGGTCAAGCTCTGTCAATGCTTCTTCATTTCTTTTGAGCAAGTGCAAAACCACTGCTCGATCAGAGATAAATTCTGTATTGTAAGGATCTATCGAGGAGATCAAATCAAAATCTATCAAAGCTTCATCAGTTCTTCCAAGTCGGGAAAGAATTCTTCCACGATTGAGATGTAGCTGTGGATGGTTTGGAGTGGTTTTCACCAATTCATTAAAAATGGCTAATGCCTCCTCAAATTTTCCTGATTTATATAATTCAATTCCTTTTTCGAAGCTCATAATATTTTTTTTTTACCGCAAAGCAAGCTGACGTTTACGCAGTGGGCACTAGTGTATTTCTTTATTAACCGCAAAGAACGCGGAGGGTTTCGCAGAGGACGCAATTTCTTGAACTTGCATAGGACACTTTTCACCTCTTACCTACTACTTCTAACTCATTCAAACAATAAGACAAAGTTAAGCCTTGAATAGTTTACCAAAGAATCTTTCTATGGTTTTTGCCAGCTAATCGATGGGGATGTTATCTTTAAGCTCCCAAGAATTTACTACTAAATGCCTCAAAATCCACAAACGGTACTTAAAGACCTGAAAGCGAAAAAGTTTGCTCCCATTTACTTTTTGGATGGGGAGGAGCCTTTCTTCATTGATCAGATTACCGACTTTATTGAAAAAAATGCGATTGCAGAACATGAGCGTGGATTTAACCAAGTTATTCTATACGGAAAAGACTCCAATGTCGGCCAGATACTGAATAATGCAAGGAAATTCCCGATGCTGTCAGATCGTCAAGTGGTGATCATTAAGGAAGCTCAAACTCTCGCCGATTTGGGGAAAGAGGATATGCAAAAGTTGCTGATCAGCTATGTCAAAAATCCGCTTCCCAGCACGATTTTGGTATTTGCGCATAAGTATAAAAAGCTGGATGGTAGGACTGCCCTTTACAAAGAACTGGAAAAGAAAACTGTCTATGTTCGTTCTGATAAGGTCAAAGATTACAAGCTGACGGATTGGATAGAAGGGTTCATCAAGGAAACGGAACACTCAATTGATAGTCGAGCAGCGCAACTCTTGTCGGATTCCATCGGTAATAATCTGGAAGTACTTTCCAACGAGATAGGGAAGATGCTTATCAATTTCAATGAACCTACGAAGATCACCAACGAGCACATTTCCAAGTATATCGGGATCAATAAGGATTATAACAACTTTGAATTTTTGAAAGCAATCGGCTTTAAAGATGTGATCAATGCAAACAAGATCATTCATTATTTCATCCAAAATCCAAAGGCAAACCCAGTGATTCCTATGTTTTCACTGATGTTCAATTACTTTACTAGAATCGCTTTGATTCATCAAGCGAAAAAAACAGGTGCTAGTGAACAGCAACTTGCAAGCCTTTTGGGACTTCCTCCTTTTGTAGTCAAAGAATATTTGGTTGCGTCCAGAAACTATAATTTGGGCAAGGTAATTGATGTGTTCGCATACATCAAAGAGGCTGATCTTCGTTTCAAAGGAGTTGACTCCGGCAGTCTGAGCGAAGCCGAAAACCTCCGCGAGCTTGTTTACAAGATTTTGCACTGATTACCTAAGCCACTCTATGAAATCGAGCCTAACTGCAAGCGTCATAAAGAGTGACGATTAGACATCGTGCGAGATTCCATATGGCCATTGAAAGTCAATTATAAACATATGAAATATCACCTTGTGCTCCTTGCGAGCCTTGGACTTAGCTTGGAGGCGTATTCCCAGTCTAGCCTCTATCAGACCAGTCCACAACAGAAGCTAGATCACAATCTGGAGCTTTTTGATAAGCAGCTTTTTTCTGCAACTATCTATGATAATACCAGACTTTTAGTTAAGCCTGTCAACGCTGGCCAGGCACGGTCAGCTGAACTCAATCGGGCCATGGCAGCTCTTCAGGTGGAAAGTCCAGACGGTGCTGGTTGGATGAAAAAATATATTTTTGATCACGGAAATGATCCCTCGGTGACCACTGCAGGTTTATATCTTGGAGATCATTTTTTCTTCAAAAGGAATTTCGCAGAGGCTATTGATAGCTATAAATTGGTTGATATAGAGAACTTAACAGTGGAAAACCAAGCTGATGTGTTGTTCAAACAAGGCTATTCGCATTTTCAGCTTAATCAGTACGCTGAAGCTGCTCCATATTTTGATAAAGGTAAAGCACTAAATCAGCAGGCTAGTTTCGATTCCTACTATTACAGCGGTTTCATCGCTATGGAAAATGGCAATACTGGTAAAGCTATTTCTGACCTTCAGACTGCTTCCCAATCTCCCTACTACGCGGACAAAGTTCCTTACCTATTGGCAGCCCTTTACTACAAGCAAGGAAGCTATGATCAGCTGATCAGTTTTGCAGAGCCTAAAATGAGCAGTGGGCAAAATCTAGAGAAAAAGGAAGTCATATATTTATATCTGGCAGAGGTATATTATGCTAAAAGGAATTTTCCTAAGGCAGCAGAAAACTACGACGCATTCATCAATTCACAGAAAGGTGAAGAATTAGGAAGAGAAGAGATTTACAAAGCAGGGATTTCCCAGTTCGAAATCAAAAACTACCAGCGAGCTACCGATTACTTGAAAGTATCCGCTTCATCATCCGATGAGATCGGCCAGGCTTCCAGTTACTATTTAGCTCAGGCATATTTGAAACTTGAGAATTATCAGTTTGCTTCCACGAGCTTTCAGTCTGCAGCAAAATCTGATTTTAGCCCCGCGATCAAAGAAGAGTCTATTTTCAATTATGCCAAAGTAAACTTGCAGAAAGGAAGTTTTCAGTCTGCGATTACGGCTTTGGATGAATACATAGACTCTTATCCTTCGGGGAAATATAAAGGAGAAGCTGAGAATTTGCTTTCTGAAGCACTAGTAAATACCAATGATTACCTACGCGCCATCGATCAGATGGATAAAATCACAAAGAAGTCTCCAAGAATTCAGGAGGCTTATCAAAAAGTAGCCTTCTACCAGGGGATGGTTTATTACCGTGATCAGAAATGGAATCCAGCATTGGCTTATCTGGATAAATCATTGAAATATCCGGTTGATAAAAACATGGTTCTGGACTCTCATTTTTGGAAAGGGGAAATAAATTCTGCTGCAAATAATTTGCCTCAGGCGATCAAAGCCTATGAATCTGTACTAAGCAATCGCCCTTCTGGAGCAAATGGTACAGTAGCTAAAACCTATTACGGACTCGGGTACGCATACTTCAACTCCCAGCAATATCCAAAAGCAGAGGAGCAGTTCGGGAAATTCACAGAGAACAGACAGATTATCGCAAATAAGCAGCAATACGATGATGCGATCTTGAGATTGGGGGATAGCTACTACGTACAGAAGAGATTTAGTGAGGCTGCTTCTACTTTTCAGCGAGCAATCAACGAAGGCAACTCTGGAGTAGATTATGCTTACTACAGATTGGCCGTGGTGCAAAATTTTCAATCTAGCAATCAGCAAGCGTTAGGACAATTGGACGTCCTGATTTCTCGCTATCCGAATAGTTTGTATCTGGAAGATGCGCTATATCAGCGTGGACAGATCTACATGGAAGAGACAAGTTATCAAGCGGCATCCGTTTCCTTCTCGGATCTGCTGAATACCAAGCCAAATAGCCCATTTGTTCCTTATGCATTGGAAGGCAGAGCTGTGGCAAACTTCTCGCTTCAAAATTATGAGCAGACGATTAAAGATTACAGCACAATTTTAAACAATCATCCCAACTCAGAAAACTCTGAAACGGCGCTGAAAGGACTTCAGGAAACTCTTGCTCTCCAAGGAAGATCTGGTGAGTTTTCTGACTACCTGACCAAATATAAAGGAGCCAATCCAAGCAACGGAAGTGTTCAGTCGTTAGAATTTGAAGCTGCGAAAGGGACATTTTTTGACAAGAACTATTCTCAGGCTATACGGGGATTTGAAAGTTATTTGAAGAATTATCCACAGTCAGCGCAGCGAGCAGACGTACTTTACTTCCTGGGAGATAGCTATATGCAGGTTGGTGATACCGATAAAGCATTGGCACAATTCAAAACACTGGAAAGAGAGCCTGCTTCTCCGCAGCGAATTCGTGCGATGCAGAAGATAGGAACGATAGAGTTGGAGAGAGGAAACTTTACGCAAGCAATTCCATACCTAGAGACCTCGGTACAAAATGCGCGTAGCAAACCTGAGGAAGCAGAGGCTGTTCAGGGATTGATGATCGCGAATTTTGAGACCAAAAAATATCAGCAGGCGATCACGCAAGCAACGCGATTAGCGACGTTGGATGGGGTGATTCCTGAATCTTCTCCAAAGGCATTGCTGATCAAAGCAAAAGCACAGAGTGCATTGAATCAAAGCTCACAAGCAGAGTTATCGTTGACAGCTTTGGTAGCTGATTACAAAACCGAACAAGGAGCGGAAGGGCTTTATTTGTTGGCACTGGCATCTCAGGAGAAGGGTGAGATTAATCAGTCAAGTGACTTGATATTTGATCAGTCGGGGCCATTCGTCAATTACGATTATTGGTACGGGAGGATCTTCTTGCTGTTGGCAGATAACTATGTGAAAAGTGGGGAGGAATTCCAGGCGAAAGCAACCTTGGAATCTATTGTAGAGAATTCTACCAATGCTGAAATCAAACAAATGGCTCAGTCCAAACTTCAAACCCTTAATTAAACCATGAAGAAGCTAGCGAAAACTATTCTTTTGACAGGAATTATCGGTTTGACATCCGGTTGGATATTAGCACAAACCCAACAACGGGGTGCGGTCACGGATCAGGAGTTTGTGATTCGAAAAGACCGTGTGCTGACAGTTCCGGTGCAGCCGAGAATGTACGAGAAATTGCCAATTCTACCTAAACCAACAGGATTGAATGAGTATAATTACTTGGTGACAAGCTATCCTTTGAATCTAAAACCGTTGGATTTGAAAGCTGAACCTTCAGAAAAAGTCTACACTCCTGAGCGATTGGATCTATATCCAGGATATGTACGCGCAGGTTATGGTAATTATGCTTCGCCGCTTCTGGAGGCCCGATACATGGCGACAGACATTGCGGATTTCAATTATTCCTTACAGTTGAATCATCAGAGTTTTGGAAAAGGTCCTGTTCTGGCAGAAGAGTCTAAGGAATCCCACACGGATTTGGGATTTGACGGAAGCTATTTTACCGACCTTTTCGAAGTATTTGGTGGTCTTAGTTGGAATCAGGATACGTATCAATTTTATGGAGTTGATCCAGGGTATATGACTGATTTTAATGGGTTCACAGGATTTGATGGTAATGTACTACATGCTATAGAAGTTAAAGCTGGAATTCGTGAGCTGGAAAAAGTTGGGCCTTTTTCTTATGAAGGTCAATTGAGCTTTAGAAATTTCACGGATAGTTATTTGGTCAAAGAGAATCAAGTTGGCATAGAAGGCAGCGCAACATTTAGACCTACAGAAGACTGGTCTGGGAAAGTAGGTTTATCCTATTTTGCTACAAATCCTGAAGACTTGAAATACGCTCTTAAGAGATCATATTTTGCTATTCGCCCTACGATCTCATATCAGTATGAAGCATTCAACTTCACGGCAGGGGTGAATCTTATTTCTGAAAACGATTCTCTAGCAGATAAATCGAGCGACTTCCACGTATTTCCAGTACTTAAAGCAAACTATCAGTTTGCCGAGGAGTTTGGCTTTTTTGGAGAAGTCTCTGGCGATGTGCAGCGAAATACCTACTACAGTTTTGTGAAGGAAAATCCTTATTTGGGACCAAGCGAGCAATTGCTAAACACGGTTCAGAATTACAAAGTTGAAGGAGGAATAGAAGGTCAGTTTCAAGGCGTATTCAGCTATAAAGCTGCTATCAATATGAGCCGATATAATCAGATGTACTTCTTTGTGAATAATTATACAAACAATACAATGACAGCACAAACTGAGAAATTCAACTTGGTATATGATGATAAGACGACAGTTTACAATATCAATGCTGAGTTGGGATATAAATTCTCTGACATGTACTCACTCAACACTAGATTGGATCTGTTCCAATATGACTTAAGTACACAGGCTGATGCATGGAATAAACCTGTGTGGGAATTGAGAGTCAATAATCAATTTACTCCCATTGCTCGATTGATCGTACAGGCAAATCTAAATTTGATGGGTGGAATAACAGCCCGTGGCTCTGACTTGAGTGATATAGTGGGATATTCTGGGCCTTATGATGTTGTCAAATTAAAGACCATTGCGGATCTACAGTTGAAGGCAGATTACGGAATCACGGATCGAATCTCAATTTTTGCCGAAGGCAATAATATACTGAATAGCCAAAACATGCGTTGGCTGAATTACCCGGTACGAGAAGTTCAGTTTATCGGAGGCGCTTCCTTTAAATTCTAACTTGTTTGATGGTTTGGGTTGGGGTTTAGGCTCAATTCATTTAGTTTCGTAACATTCCCCAAAAGAAATGACCGGTAAAACCGCAGATAGTAACCAATGGACTGATCCGAAGGATTATGGACTTCCTTTTGTAGAAGTTGTCCCACTAAATCAAGTAGCCATCCCTGAAAAGGAAAAAGATACAGCAGCGCCAATCAATGTAGCTGAAGTGAAAAAGAGGACTATTCAGGCTATAAAACCTGCTCTTATTGCGGATGAAAAAGCTGTCAGATCTGAACCTAAAATTGAGCCATCCAAATCCAATAATTCATGGATATGGATGGCTGCAGTCCTGACATTAGCAGTAGTGGTTGTGATTATTTGGCAAATGAATAAATCGATAGTTCCTGCTTCAGATTCAGTAGAAATTGTTTCTGAATCCATAGAAGGCTTGGCAGCTGGAGAAAATGATAAAGTTGCCATCAATTCTACCCAAGCTGAAGAAACACAAACAGCTGATATTCAATCAACTATTTCAGATTCTGTTAGTTCTGTTTCTCCTGCGCCTGGATCAGCTCAAACTGGTACAACTATTGCGCCTAGGGTGTCTGGGACTTTGGTTCGAGTTACAGAAAAAGCCAGTCGCCCTCAATTCTATATCATAGTGGGAAGTCTCCCAAACGAAGCTATGGCTTTGGAGGAAGCTAGCAAATATATGGATAGAGCGGAGACCCTTTATTTGATTTTACCATACGAAGAGGCGACTAACTATCGTTTGGCAATAGGTACTTCAACTGGCTGGACTGCCATCAATGAAGCGCTAGCTGAAGTCAAAGACCAATACACGGAAGATTTATGGATTTTGAAATATTAATATGATTTTACTTCAAACACTCTCTACAGATACTCTTTCTGCAGTAGATAACCTGGCGATGGGTGCCACCAAAGATAACATCGGACTTCTTGATCTTTTAATCAAAGGCGGATACATGATGATTCCGCTTTACTTACTGTTCATTCTGGCAATTTTCATCTTTGTTGAGAGATTGATCACGCTCAATAAAGCTTCCAAAACTTCCTCGCATCTCATGGATCAAGTGAAGGTGTTGGTACAGAGTGGTCAGACAGAAAAGGCGAAAATCATATGTGCTGGTGAGCATACTCCTGTTGCAAAAATGATTGCCAAAGGAATTGAGCGTATTGGCTCACCTCTGAAAAACATAGAAGTAGCTATTGAGAACGTAGGTAAAATCGAGATTTATAAGTTGGAGAAAAACTTGAATCTTCTAGCGACTGTTTCTGGTGCAGCACCAATGATTGGTTTCTTGGGAACAGTAGCAGGTATGATTCAGGCGTTTATTGCGATTGCACAAGAAGAAGGTATGGTGTCACCAAAGCTTCTTTCGGAAGGTATCTATGAAGCGATGATCACCACAGCCGCAGGCTTGGTGGTAGGTATTATTGCTTACTTAGGATATAATTTTCTAGTATCAAAGGTGTCGAAGCTTGTTCACAATATGGAATACTCTTCGATAGAATTTATTGACTTGCTTCAAGATAAATAAAATGGGACTTCAGTCTAAAAACAAAGTAGATCCATCATTTAGCATGTCATCGATGACAGATATTATCTTTCTGTTATTGATCTTTTTCATGCTTACTTCTTCCTTCATCACGCCTTCTGGTTTACCGGTAAATTTACCATCCAGTGAGACTTCGGACATCATTATGCAAGAAGTTAGCGTTACAATAACTAAGGATCTTAAGTATTCTGTAAATGACAAGATTGTGCCAAGGGAACAAATCAAGGCGGAATTAGCTTCCTTACTTAAGGATAAGAAAGGTCAGGTCGTGTTACACATAGACAAAGATGTTCCTGTAGAACACCTAGTGGAGATTGGAGGAATAGCAGCAGGTTTGGAAGCAAACGTTTCCATCGCAACAAAACCATTTTAAGAAATGGAATACTGGAATGCAGATAAAATAGAGAGCGAAAGCAAGAAAAAATCGTGGATAATTACAATTATCCTGAACGTGTTGCTTTTGATTGCGCTCTATTTTATTGTGGTCTGGAAACAGCCAGTTCCACCTTTACCAACTTTTGGGTTGGAGCTAAATCTTGGATTTACTCCGACAGGTTCGGGTGAAAGAAATAGCCCCGTTGCACCATCAGAAATCCCAACACCGGTAGTAGAAGCGGCAGCGCCGGGAGAAATAGCTCCAGAAGTGATCAAGCCAGCCACTCCTGCACCAAGTCCAAAGACTGAGACAGCCAAGCCTACGGCTCAACCCAAGCCATCTGTCAATAAAGCGGTAACAACCAAGCCATCTCCAATTAGAGGAGAGGAAAAAGCTACAGAACAGACGAAAAAACCTGAACCAGTAAAAAAGGAAGTTGCTAAGCCAGTAGAAACTCCAGCTAAAGCTGAGGAAAAAGAAACTGTGAAGAAAGCTCCTGAGAAACCAAAAATTGACCCTCGTTCCGTAATGGTGGGAGCAGGTGGCACTTCTGGTAAAGGCACGAAGGCGGCATCTGGTGGAGCGCAAGGCACATCCAATGAGAAAGGTGATGAAGGCGATCCAAAAGGAACGGTAGATGGCCGTGCTATCATGGGGGTTGGCTCTGGAAAAGGAGCTAATTCAGGTGATGGATACAGCTTAGATCTTGCTGGTTGGGATTTTGCGCAGCGACCTAACATCAATGATAGAGTATCTACTAGAAATGGTAAAATTGTTTTTAAAATCACCATTGACGATCTAGGTCGGGTAGTTCAGGCAGTTCCCTTGGAATATAATGTTTCCAATGATGTGCTGGCTTATTACCGACAGGTAGTCAATCAGATATCTTTTAAGAAACAAGGTGGCGCTGCTGCTGAATTCTCCACAGGAAAGATTACGTTTGTCGTAAAGGTGGATTAAATTGATAAGAATTTACTAGTCTAAAAAGTAAAAGATATCAGCTTTGTTATATTGCCTTTATTTTTCTTCCTATAACTTCATTTCAGTATTTTTGATATATGAAACAGAGATTTTATTTGGATACGTCAGTTTTTGGAGGTGTTTTCGACGAGGAATTTGAAGAAGTTAGTGTTCGACTTTTTGAGCGAATTAAACTTGGTGAATTGATTTGTGTTTATTCCGAGTTAGTAGAGAGAGAATTGCTTTCGGCGCCCAATAGAGTGAAATTGTTTTTTCAGGAATTGCCTAAAGGAAGTCTAGAGAAGGTTGAAATAAATGATGATATTCTCGGACTTGCATCTAAATATGTAGAGGAGAAAGTTGTTGGCGCAACCAGTTTTGATGATTGCATCCATATTGCAACGGCAACATTTTTTCGAGTAGACATATTAGTAAGTTGGAATTTTAAACATATTGTAAATATTTATCGAATAAGAGGTTACAATTCAATCAATTTAAGAATGAATTACAGTTCATTAGAAATAAGATCTCCAAAAGAAATAATTGATTATGAAAGCTAAAGAAGAGGTTCAAAAAAAGGAGTTTGATACAGTTCAAACTTTTCGAGAAATTAAAAACAAAATTTCTGAGGAGATGCAAGGCATGACTTTCGAAGAAATTAAAGATTACTTAAAAAAGCATAGCTTAAAATTTCAAGCTAAATAGCAGCGCAAAACTCATGAATTACCAAGAGACGCTGGAATATTTGTTTAATGAACTTCCCATGTTCCAGCGAGTGGGAGCTTCAGCCTTCAGAAAAGATTTGAAAAACACGATTTTGCTATGCGATCACCTTGGAAATCCTGAACGTAAATTCAAATCAATTCATGTGGCAGGTACTAACGGGAAAGGAAGTTCTTCCCATAGCTTGGCTGCTATTTTTCAGATTGCTGGATATAAAACAGGACTTTATACTTCGCCTCATCTCAAGTCTTTCACAGAAAGAATTAGAATAAACGGACAGGAAATCAGCCCTGAGCTAGTGGTTCAGTTTGTAAAAGAAAATAAAAGCTTTTTAGATGAATTGAAACCTAGCTTCTTCGAAATGACTGTAGGGATGGCTTTTTGGCACTTTGTGCAAGAAGAAGTCGATATCGCTATAATAGAAGTAGGTATGGGTGGGAATTTCGATAGTACTAATATAATCACTCCAGAGCTTTCGTTGATCACCAATATCGGCTATGATCATATGCAGTTTCTCGGAGATACACTGCCATTGATAGCGGGAGAAAAGGCTGGCATCATCAAGGATAATGTGCCCGTGGTGATCAGTGAAACTCATGCGGAAACGAAAGATGTTTTCATCAAGAAAGCCAAGCATATGAATGCTCCAATTACTTTCGCTGATGAAAAATGGAAAGCTCGAAAAGTGGCTGAAGAAGATGGGAAGGCGAAGTATAAGGTTGAGAATTGTGATTCAAAGTTAAATCTGACTGATGAATCAAATTGGTCTGTGGAGAAACAGTCCACGGCAACGGATGTATCGAATCGGTCTGTGGAGACACAGACCACGGCAAAGAATGAGAATACCTTCGATCTGACGTTTGGACTGAATGGAAATTATCAAAGATATAACCTTCCAGGAATCTTGGAGTCAGTGAATAAGATGAGGAATTTGGGTTGGGGATTGCCAGAGGAAGCTGTATTGGAGGGATTAAAAAACGTGACTGAATTGACAGGTTTAAAAGGTAGATGGCAGACGCTTTCAGCTAACCCTACAGTAATCTGCGACACCGGACACAATGAAGCTGGTTTTCGCGAGGTACTTTCTCAGCTTCAAACTTATACTTTTACGAAACTTTGGCTTGTGCTCGGAATGGTGCAGGACAAGGATATCTCCAAAGTTCTCTCCATGCTTCCAAAAACGGCAAATTATGTCTTTTGCGAAGCCAAGCTACCAAGAGCTTTGCCTGCTGATCAAATGGCAGAAAAAGCACTTTTTTATGGTTTAACCGGTGAAATTATCCCTGATATAAATGAAGCTTTAGCATTCGCTAGAAAAAATGCGGGGGAAGATGACTTGATTTTTGTGGGAGGGAGTACTTTTGTGGTTGCAGAAATCGAAGAGCTTTAGATGAGTAGAAATAAACTGGTTCGCTTCCAAGAAAATGTGAAGAACCCAAATGTAATCCAGGATGGCAAACCAATATTTGACACGATCAAAGGAAACTGGAATGAAGTACAGTTTCAGAATTCCAATCCGATTGTAGTAGAACTCGCGTGTGGAAGAGGAGAATTCACGGTGGGTTTAGCGCAAAATTTCCCTAACCAGAACTTTATTGGCGTAGATATCAAGGGCAGTCGAATCTGGAAAGGAAGCTCTACTGCCACGGCTGAAGGCATTCATAATGTTGCTTTCCTGAGAACTCAGATTGAACTGTTAGATAAGTATTTTGCTGCAGATGAGATTTCTGAATTTTGGATCACTTTTCCAGACCCATATCCTAGGGACGGAGACGAAAAGCGAAGATTAACTTCCCCGCGATTTCTAGAAATGTACAAATCCATGCTGAAAAAGGATGGTATTTTTCACTTCAAAACTGATAATACAGACCTTTTCAATTACTCTTTGGAGCTTTTTCAAAAAAGGGAAGATGTAGAAGTGATTGGTTTTACCCATGATTTCTACCAAAGTGAATGGATGAACGATCACTTTGGAATCCAGACCCGTTACGAAAAGATGTTTTCTGACAAGGGAGAGAAGATAAAATATCTTAAGTGCAGGTTTATGTGAAACGTCAAAAACTGATTTTTTAGCAGATTATCACAAATAAATAGCGTGGGTATAAGCAGCTAGCTTTTCTTAAAATTCATTGCTATCTGCGTACGAAAAATCTGTAAATCTTTTCAGTGGTATTCTGCTGAAATAATATAAGTATTACGGCAAGAGCCAATCGGTCGCTGCGCATAAGAACATGAATTTTGGACATGAAAAATCACACTAAATCATGAGCAAAAAGAAGCATTTGGTAGTTCTCAGTGGAGCAGGAATTTCTGCAGAGAGTGGAATCAAAACTTTTAGAGATTCCGAGGGACTTTGGGAAGGTCATGAAGTAATGGAAGTGGCTTCCCCAGAAGGCTGGAGAAGAAATCAACAACTCGTACAGAATTTTTATAATCAGCGTAGAAAGCAATTGCTCGATTGCGAGCCGAATCTGGCCCATATGATTTTGGCTGATTTGGAAACTGATTTTGATGTGTCCATCATCACTCAAAACGTCGATGACCTACATGAGCGTGCAGGTTCTACTCACGTTATTCACCTTCATGGAGAGTTGAAAAAGGCTCAGAGTACGTTTGATACTAGCTTAGTTTATGATTTGGACCATTGGGAAATAAAAGAAGGCGACCTATGCGAGAAGGGGAGTCAACTTCGTCCATATATTGTGTGGTTTGGGGAGCAGGTTCCCAAGATGGACGAGGCTATGAAGATTGCTGCTTCCGCTGATATTTTCGTGGTGATAGGGACTTCTCTTCAAGTTTATCCCGCAGCAGGCTTAGTTGAATATGTTGCTGGTGAAACTATGATCTATGTAATTGATCCCAAAAAGCCAGAAGTGAATTTTAGAAGGAAAGTGGTTAATATCCTAGAAAATGCCACAAATGGCATGAAGACGTTGGAGAAAACAGTAAAGTCTGGAATTTAATTTTTGTTCAGGAGGGAAAACCTATAAATTAGACGATAAAATTTTGATTATGGCACCCAAAAAGAATTCTTGGCCAGTATTTCAATTCGAAGAGAATAAAGACACCATATATCTCTTGCATCATTGGACTCAGATTGTGGGCAAAGTACGGCTCAAAAAATCGCCTTGGCAGAATCACTCGTGGCATGTGTCACTGTATGTGGATGCCCAAGGATTGACCACTGGCAACATTCCTTACGAAGGCGGAGTGTTTGATATCAAATTTGACTTCATCCATCATGAATTGAGGATCAAAACTAGCAACGGTATTCGTGATCGTTTTGCGTTGGGTGGTCAGACGGTTGCCAGCTTCTATGAACAGCTAATGGAAAAGCTAAAGTTTTTAGGGGTTGAAGTGAAAATCCATTCGTCCCCTAATGAAATTCCCAATCCTATTCCATTCCTTAAGAATAAAAAACGCCTAATGTATCAGGCTAATGCTGCACAAAGTCTATGGAAAGCACTGGTTCAAATTCAAAATGTATTTGGGGTTTTCAGAACGAAATTTACAGGGAAAAATAGCCCAATACACTTCTTCTGGGGCTCATTTGATTTAGCCTACACGCGATTTTCCGGGAATAGGGCACCAGAATTCTCAGGCCAGGTTCCCAATATCCCTGTTATGGTTATGAATGAAGCATATTCCCATGAAGCCTTCAGTGTAGGATTTTGGCCAGGAAGTGAAGCCTTTAAAACACCTGTTTTCTACGCCTATTGCTATCCAAATTATCCTGATTTTCAGAACGCAACAGTTTCTCCTGATAAAGCATATTGGAGCAAAGAAATGGGTGAGTTTATGCTGACCTATGAAGAGGTATCCAAATCGTCAGATCCAGCTAAAATGCTACTTGAATTTCTTCAAAGCACCTATGAAGCTGCTGCAAAATCCGGCAATTGGAATCGAGAGAATTTGGATTGCGATTTTTCTTACATGGACAAAAAGTAAGTTGACATGAAGAGAACCCTTTTCCGTAAGAGCAATGAGATTTTGTTTTCATGGAATTGGTATAAAATTTAAAATCCTACTTGACTAAAAGTTATTTTTTCTATGAGCAAGAAAATCAAAATATTATCGGCGATTTTGGTTTTCTGGGTTGCACTGTTTATCTCTGGGGAATGGTGGCATAGCTTTCCTAAAGTCCGTTTTAATCTCAGTTTAAAAGTAACATCGCAGAAGGAAGGTATTGATTCTATATTGAATCAAGCCATGTCCAGCTATCTTTTACCAGGTGTTTCTGTTGCGATCGTGCAGGATGGAAGCGTTTCCTATTTGAATGCTTTCGGTTACGAAAACTTGGAAACTAAAGACTCACTAACTGTAGAAAGCCAAATTCTGGCAGCTTCCGTTTCCAAGTTATTTACGGCTTTAGGCGTAGCAAGTGTCTTTCAGAATAGAGAAATCATTTCCGCAGCTTACGTTTCTTCCCTTGGGGTGGGAGAGCGTATTAAATCCTCCTCTGTCGCCAAGCGCAGTTTTCAAGATCTTTTATCCCATCAATCGGGTGTTCGTGACAAGAATTTTTCGGAGATGATTTTTTCTTTTTCTAAATCCCAAAACTTGAATGAGTGGGGAGTTGAGTTTTTAGAAAATGGAGCTAAGTATCAAACGGATTCCATAGCTTATAATTACGCGGACTCTAATTACGATTTCCTAGGATTTTTGCTCAGCCGCTCTGAAAATCTTGACTTTGATTCCCTTCTTCAAAGGAATATTTTGATACCATCTGGAATGGTTAATTCTAAGTTTTTAACCGCTTGGCCTATTGAAGAAAATGGAGTTACTGGCTATCAGAAGACCTTTCTCTGGAAAAGACTAGCGCCTAAACGTATTCGTTTCCCAATACTTCCTTCACCTTCCTCTGGCTTGCTTACTACTACTAAAGATATGAGCTTAGCTATGGTTCATTTGCTAAGAGGAGAAATGGGAGTATATCAAAAAGCGCTGAATTGGCTCACTATAGAAGAAAATGGGATACCTCTAGGCTTTCAAAAAACTCAAATAAATGGAAGTGAATGGATAGGTCATTTTGGGTCACAAGCAGGATATTCCAGTCTTCTATTTTACTCCAGAGAAACAAAAACAGGAATTTTTTTATTTGCAAACGCTAGAGACAAGGAAGATTTCAGAATTGCAATTGCCAGTCAAATCATATCCTACATTTCTCCATGAAGCTATCTTTCCCCCATCCGATAATTATACTTTTAGGATTTATCATTTTTGCGGGTTTGTCAAGCTATTTTATTCAGTCGGGTAGTTTTGATAGGGAATTGGATACTGAGACTGGCAGAGAAGTTCTAGTTTCTGGAAGCTTCCATTTCATAGAAGATCATAATGCCAGTTTGTATGAGATAGCCCTATCTGTTCCTGAAGGGTTTATTCTAGGTGCTGATATTATTGCATTGATATTATTAATCGGTGGAGCTTTCTATGTAGTGGAGAAAACGGGCGCACTTCAAGTGGGTATAGAAGCACTTATTTACCATTTTCGAAGCAAACAGTATTTGTTGCTTTATCTCATAGGGATCGTCTTTGCTTTTTGCGGAAGTACTATTGCTATGCAAGAAGAAATCATTGCGCTCGCTCCTGTTTTGGTGATTTTAGCTAAGAAAATCAATTACGATATACGGTCAATTATAGCCATAGCATTAGGTTCCGCACTTGTAGGTGCCAGTTTTTCTCCAGTTAACCCATTTGGTTCACTGCTTTCCCAAACCATTGCAGAACTTGATTTCCAAGAAGGCCTCGTCTATCGATTGCTTTTCCTTATTTTGGCGATTTTAATTTGGTGTAGTTATCATATTAAGTATGGTAAGTTGAAAACTGTAGTGTCTGAATTTCATGAAATGAAGCCCGTAACGATTTCACTGCCACATGCATCGATACTTTTTCTGACATTCGGTGGCGTAGGCGCAATGGCTTGGGGAATAATCTATAAAGACTGGGGCTACAATGAAATGAGTGCTTTATTTTTCGTTGTCGGAATAGCTTGTGGTCTGATAGGCAAATTGGGGATCAATGGCACTGCAAGAGCTTATACAGCAGGTTTTAGCGAAATGATATTTGCAGGAGTAATCGTGGGATTAGCTCGAAGTGTTTACTTGATATTGCAGAATACTGCAATTATTGACCCGATGATTCAAGCGATTTTTGAGCCACTTGAAAGCATGCCAATGCAGCTGGCTGCGATTGGGTTGTATCTAAGTCAAGCACTTATCCATATTCCTGTTCCAAGTACATCCGGTCAAGCGGTTTTGACCACTCCGCTAGCAGTTCCACTAATGGATTTATTGGGAGTTTCCCGACAAATTGCAGTGTTGACCTATCAGTATGGAGCAGGGTTGATGGATCTAATCACACCAACCAATGGCGGAATGATGGCAGTGATCGCTGCGGCTGGAATCAAGTATAACAATTGGATTGGCTACTTATGGAAAAGTTGGTTACTTCTTATGGCTTTAGGTTTGATATCAGTTTTAATCGCTCTAATTTGGTTCGCTTAATCGTACACTCAAACCTACAACTAATGGACATCAACGATCATTCACCACTTTTGCCTTATCAGCCTGCTGCTGATCGCTACCATCAGATGAAGTACCGCCGATGCGGAAATAGTGGCTTGGTTTTACCAGAAATTAGTCTGGGACTTTGGCATAATTTCGGTCATAATGCGGACTTTACACTTGGCCGATCCATTCTCAGAAGAGCATTTGACCTTGGTATTTGTCACTTTGATTTGGCAAATAATTATGGCCCTCCGTTTGGATCTGCGGAAGAGAATTTCGGTAGAATGCTGAAAAAAGATTTCTCTACGTTAAGAGATGAATTGATTATTTCTTCCAAAGCGGGCTGGGATATGTGGCCTGGACCTTATGGGAATTATGGTTCAAAAAAATACTTGGTTGCAAGCTGTGACCAAAGTTTAAAACGAATGGGCTTGGACTATGTGGATATTTTCTACCATCATAGACCAGATCCTGATACTCCATTAGAGGAGACCATGGGAGCACTTGATCTTTTGGTAAGACAGGGGAAGGCGCTATATGTTGGCATTTCTCAGTATTCTGCTGAAGATACTGCAAAAGCGTATGAGATTTTGGAACGTCTTGGAACACCACTTTTAATTCATCAGCCGCGATATTCGATGATTGATCGATGGGTAGAAAATGGTCTGATGGACGTTTTAGGAGAAAAAAGTGTAGGAAGTATTGCCTTCTCTCCATTAGAACAAGGACTGCTTACGGATAAATATCTGAAAGGAATTCCTGCAGATTCACGTGCTGCCAAAGATGGCAGATATCTTAAAGCTGAGCAGATTTCTGCTGAGAAAATTAGCATGATTTCTACGTTAAATGACATTGCCATCGGTAGGGGACAAACTCTTGCTCAAATGGCTATCGCATGGTTGCTGAAGGATCAGCGTATTACTTCTGTTTTGGTAGGAGTTTCCAAGCCAGAGCAGTTGGATGATAATGTAGCTGCCGTTAAAAATTCTGTATTCAGTGGGGAAGAAGTAACTACTATCAGACGAATATTAGGAGCTTGAAATCCCAACTAACACCTCGAAGTGCCTTGATTTTGATCGTTATTGCTCAATTTTTGGGCACTTCGCTTTGGTTTGCTGGGAATGCTGTAGCCCCAGAAATCAGCCAGATCCTCGATAGCCCATCGATCTTAGCTACCATAACTTCGGTCGTTCAATTGGGCTTTATTCTAGGGACTTTAGTTTTTGCTGTTTTTTCGATTCCAGATCGCTTTTCACCCAGTGATGTTTTCTTCTTCAGTTCAATTCTGGCGGCTTGTTGCAACCTGTTGATTGTGATTTTACCCCTAGATCTGACCACTGTATTGGTCTGTAGATTTATGGTTGGGTTTTTCCTTGCAGGAATATATCCTGTAGGAATGAAGATCGCAGCCGACTACTTTCAAAAAGGACTCGGCACCGCCTTGGGTTTTTTAGTAGGTGCTTTGGTGTTTGGGACAGCTTTCCCTCATCTTTTGAAAGGCTTGGATTTAAATTTCTCGTGGAAATTGGTTCTTTGGTGTACTTCAGGGTTAGCTTTATTTGGAGGCCTTATTGTTGGGTTCTTTGTTCCAGATGGTCCATTTCACAAAATCAATTCAAAATTTGATTTGAGCCTTTTACCTAAACTCTCTAGGATCAAAGCACTGAAAAGTGCCGCTTCGGGATATTTTGGGCATATGTGGGAGCTTTATACTTTTTGGGCGTTCGTGCCGCTGCTCATAATTTTCTTCCGAGGTGATGAATCAATAGATTCCAGTGACAGTTTACTTTCATTTTTTGTAATTGCAATAGGTGGAATATCTTGTGCAGTAGGAGGAATTATTGCCAAGCGAATTGGAAGTAAAAAAGTTGCGCAATGGGCACTTGCAGGCTCAGGGATTTGTTGCATTTTGGTAGTATTTGTAGGTGGGACTCCAAGTTGGATCTGGATAGGATTACTGCTTATCTGGGGAATATTGATTACCGCAGATTCTCCTCAATTTTCTACCCTTGTAGCGCAAAGTGTCCCTGCAGAATACCGGGGAACGGCTTTGACTCTAGTTAATTCAATGGGGTTTGCTATTTCTATTGTGAGCATTCAGCTCGCACAATTTTTATTGAACTGGATTCATATTGATCAAGTATTGGCTTTGCTGTTTTTTGGCCCTCTTTTAGGGATTTTATTATTTA
>Ga0105054_10001818_pt1 | contig 34637 bp, 9 predicted proteins | sample BON02_FD_78091 | JGI IMG/M metagenome (GOLD analysis project Ga0105054, IMG submission 78091) | Freshwater microbial communities from Lake Bonney liftoff mats and glacier meltwater in Antarctica - BON-02 (megahit assembly) | ecosystem: Environmental > Aquatic > Freshwater > Ice > Glacier...
AGCTCAACCAGGTCATTGCGCGATTCGGGGTCAAGAAAGCCGGGACGGATCATGGAACGACTGGAATCGCCTTGGGACTGATTCGCAAGCACGATTTTCGGGTTCCCGGAGAGTCGGGGTATACTTCAGAAATTATGCGCACGAAACCGCCCCGCGCGGCCGCCTCCCCGCTTGCGCCGCGCCGGTCGCGGTGGTTGGCTGCGATAAACGCGCCGCGTGGCGCCACGATGTGACGGGAGGCGAATCCGATGCAGGACATCGAGACGTTCCGGGCTGAGACCCGGGCTTGGCTGGAGGCGAATTGCCCGCCTTCCATGCGCACGCCGATGCCCGCCGAGGAGGCCGTGTCGGGCGGACGCAACGCAACCTTCGCCAACCCCGACTCCAAGGTCTGGTTCGACCGCATGGTGGCCAAGGGCTGGACCGCGCCGACCTGGCCCACCCAGTACGGCGGCGGCGGCTTGGGCAAGGATGAGGGCATGGTCCTCGAACAGGAAATGAAGGCGCTGGGCTGCCGCGCGCCACTGCTGGGCATGGGGCTGTCGATGCTCGGGCCGGTGCTGCTGGAATACGGCACCGAGGAACAGAAGCAGCAGCACCTGACCAAGATCATCAGCGGCGACATCCGCTGGTGCCAGGGTTACAGCGAGCCGGGCGCCGGCAGCGACCTCGCCGGGCTGCAGACGCGTGCGGTGCTCCAGGGCGACCACTTCCTGGTCAACGGCCATAAGATCTGGACCTCCAACGCCCACTACGCCGACTGGATCTTCTGCCTGGTGCGCACCGACCCCACGGTGAAGAAGCACGACGGCATCAGCTTCCTGCTGATCGACATGGCCGACCCCGGGGTGCGCCCGCGCCCGATCAAGCTGATCAGCGGCTACTCGGTGTTCTGTGAAACCTTCATCGAGAACGTGCAGGTGCCGACCAAGAACCTCATCGGCGAGCTGAACAAGGGCTGGACCATCGCCAAGCGCCTGCTGGAACACGAGCGCAAGTCGATCGGCGGCATCGGCGAACGCGGCGCGAAAAGCCGCGAGAAGCCGATCCCCGACATGGCCAAGGATCATGTGGGCGAGATCGACGGCCGCATCGCCAACCCGTCGCTGCGCCAGGACATCGCCGTGCACGCCATGGACGCCCATGCCTTCGCGCTGACCCGCCGCCGGGCCGCCGAGGAAGCGGAGTCGGGCGCGCCGCCGGGGCCGCTGTCGGCCATGTTCAAATACTACGCCACCGAGCTGAACAAGCGGCGCTACGAAATGATCCTGGCGGCCGGCGGCACCCAGCAGCTGGGCTGGGAGGGCGACGACTTCTCCGACGACGAGGTCCGCCTCGGCCGCGAGTGGCTGCGCAGCAAGGCCAATACCATCGAGGGCGGCACCAGCGAGGTGCAGCTGAACATCATCGCCAAGCGTGTGCTTGGCCTGCCGGACTGAGCGAGACCTGACGCATGGCAATGATCCTCGACTCCGATACGCGGCTGGTGCGCGAAACCGCGCATGACTTCTTCACCGCGAAATCCCCCGTCCTGGCCCTGCGCAAGCTGCGCGACAGCCAGGACCCCGACGGCTTCTCCCGCCCGCTGTGGCAGGAAATGGCCGAGCTGGGCTGGACCGGCTTCTTGGTGCCGGAGGCCCATGGCGGCTCCGACTTCGGCAATGTCGGGCTCGGCCAGGTGATGGAGGCCGCCGGGCGCACTCTCGCCACCACGCCCCTGCTGTCCACCGCCCTGGTCGGCGCCAGCGCCCTCGCCCTGGGCGGCAGCGAAGCCCAGAAGGAGGCGCATTTCCCCGGACTGGTCGCCGGCGAGACGATCTTCGCCCTGGCGCTGGAGGAACACGCCCACCACGCCCCTAACCGCATCGCCACCACGGCGAAGCGCGACGGCGCCGGCTGGGTGCTTAACGGCCGCAAAACCTTCGTGCTCGACGGCCATGTGGCCGACACGCTCATCGTCGTGGCGCGCACTTCCGGGGGCGAGCGGGACCGCAACGGCATCGCCCTGTTCCTGGTGCCGGCTGCGGCCCCGGGCGTGTCGCGCCACCGCAGCATCATGGTGGACAGCCGCAACGCCGCCCGCATCACCCTGGAAGGCGTGTCGGTCGGCGCCGATGCTGTGCTGGGGCCGGTCGATGGCGGGGCCGACCTGCTGGACCAGGTGCTGGACCGCGCCCACGCCGGCCTTGCCGCCGAGATGCTGGGCAGTTCGTCCGAGGCCTTCGAGCGCACCGTGCAGTACCTCAAGGACCGCAAGCAGTTCGGCGTGCAGATCGGCACCTTCCAGGCGCTGAAGCACCGGGCCGCGCACATGTTCTGCGAGGTGGAGATAACCCGCTCGGCGGTGCTCGGCGCGCTCTCCGCACTGGACAGCGGCGCCAACGACGCCAGCCTGCTGGTGAGCCTGGCCAAGGCCAAGGCCTGCGACACCGCACGGCTGACCGGCGACGAGGGCATCCAGATGCATGGCGGCATCGGCATGACCGACGAGCACGAGATCGGCTTCTTCCTTAAGCGCGCCCGCGTCGCCCAGGCAACCTTCGGCGACGCCAGCTTCCACCGCGACCGCTACGCCGCCCTCTCGGGCTACTGAGCGTTGCGCAACGCCAACCGCCGCTTCGTGCTGCGCGCCCGCCCCGAGGGGCTGGCCGGGCCGGAGCACTTCGCCGAGGAACCGGCTGCCATTCGCGCACCGGGCCCCGGCGAGGTGCTGCTGGAGACGCTGTACGTCTCGGTCGATCCGGCGATGCGCGTTTGGATCAGCGAGAACCCCGGCTACGTGCCGCGCATCGAGATCGGCGACGTGATGCGCGCCGGCGGCATCGCGCGGGTGGTGGAAAGCCGGGCACCGGGCCTCGCCCCCGGCGACCTGGTCCAGGCGCGCACGGGATGGCAGAGCCACCCCACCCTGCCCGCTTCCGAGGTGCAGGCGGTCCCAGCGGGAGCAGGCGAGCCCACCGACTGGCTGGGCGTGCTCGGCACCACGGGGCTCACCGCCTATTTCGGCATCCGCGCGGTCGCCGCCGTGCGACCGGGCGAGACCGTACTGGTCTCGGGTGCGGCCGGCGGCGTCGGCCAGATCGCCGCCCAGGTGGCGCGCATCGAGGCCTGCCGGGTGGTCGGCATCGCCGGCGGACCGGACAAGTGCGCCTGGCTCACCGGCGAACTCGGCCTGCACGCCGCCATCGACTACAAGGCCGAGCCCGATCTCGCCGCGGCGATCGCGCGGGAATGCCCGGGCGGAATCGATGCCTTCTTCGACAATGTCGGCGGCGCCACGCTCGATGCGGCGCTGGCCAACCTGAAGCTGCGCGCGCGCGTGGCGATCTGCGGCCGCATCTCCCAGACCGCCGCCGGCGAACTTTACGGCGTGCGCCAGATGGGCCAGTTGATCGGCAAGCGCGCCCGGGTCGAAGGCTTCATCGTCACCGACTTCCATGAGCGCTTCGGCGAGGGCCGCATTTGGCTTTCCGCCCAGGTCGCCAGCGGGGCATTGCGCCACCGCGTGCACGTACTCGATGGGCTGGAGCAGGCGCCGATGGGGCTATCCATGCTGTTCCGCGGCGAGAACATGGGCAAGCTGGTGGTGCGCGTCGCGCCATGACATGCCCCTTCCGGCGGCAGGGCACCCACCGGCACACTGGACTTGCCAGCGAAACAACCGGTAATCTGAGCATCGCAGGCGCGTGATTTGAGATAGGTGGGCCGCCCTTCCCTGGGCAAGTCCGCTGGCGCCCTGCGACACGACATTCGGCTGGGCGCCCCCGGCGTTCCGGTCGTCGGTTCTTTTGCTGCTCCAGCGCGTGATCATGGCGCGCGCAACTCCGGCAAGGACGACACCGCCAATGGGGACGATCTTCACGGCCACGGACAACACGCGTGGCCAGGAACTCTGGATGGGCCTCGGCACCGCCGCTGGCACCCTCCCGCTGAAGGACATCCGCCCCGGCGCCGCCGGTTCCAACCCCGAGATCCTCGGCTACCTGCTGGTGGCAGGCGTGGCCGATCCAGGCCGCGTGCTGTTCCTGGCCGATGACGGCACATCGGGCGCCGAATTGTGGGTGACCGACGGCACCGAGGCGGGAACATCGCTGTTCAAGGACATCGCCACCGGTGCCCCCGGCTCGTTCGCCTCCGCGTGGGTCGCGGTCGGACCGCGGGCGGTCTTCACGGCGGGCGACGCGGCAAATGGGCGCGAATTGTGGGTGAGCGACGGCACCGCCGCCGGCACCGTGCTGCTACAGGACCTCAACCCCGGCGCGGCCGACGCCAACCCGACCTTCCTCGGGCACCCGGTGGCCAACGGCGCCTCCGACCCCACCCGCGCACTGTTCCTGCTGGACGACGGCACCAATGGCCGCGAAATCTGGCTGACCGACGGCACTGTCGTCGGCACCGCCCTGCTGAAGGACATCAACCCCAGCGCCGGCGGCGCCACCCCTACGCCGTGGACCGCGGCGAACGGCCGCGCCGTGTTCACCGCCAACGACGGCACAAACGGCCGCGAACTCTGGGTCAGCGACGGCACCGGCGGCGGCACCGCACTACTGCTGGACGCCGCCGCGGGTATCGCCGGTTCCGACCCCGAACTGCTCGGGCGGCTACTGATCGGCGGGGTGGCGAGCGCCGACCGGCTGCTGTTCGCCCTGGACAACCTCAGCAACGGCCGCGAACTGTGGACCACCGACGGCACGCCGGGCGGCACCGTACTGTTCAAGGACATCAACCCCGGCAGCGGCAGCGCCGAACCGGGCGCATGGGCCGCGGTGGGCAACCTAGCGGTGTTCGTGGCCGACGACGGCAGCACCGGCGCCGAATTGTGGGTCAGCGACGGCACGCCCGGCGGCACCTCCCGCCTGCTCGACGCCCGCCCCGGCGCCAGCGGATCAGCCCCGCAACTGCTCGGCAGCCTGCTGGTGGCCGGCGTGCCCGACCCCGGCCGGCTGCTGTTCCTGATGGATGATGGCACCAGCGGCGCCGAATTGTGGGTGACCGACGGCACCCCCGGCGGCACGGCGTTGTTCAAGGACATCAACCCGGGCGCCGGCGGCTCGCAGGCGACGGCTTGGTCGGCGGTCAACGGCCGGGCGGTATTCGTGGCCGATGACGGCAGCACCGGCACGGAACTCTGGTCCAGCGACGGCACCCCAGGCGGCACCGCGCTGCTGCTCGACGCGCGGCCGGGCACGGACGGCTCGGCACCGACCCCGATCGGCTATGTCTCGCTGAACGGCGTGGTCGACACCAGCCGGATGCTGTTCCTGCTGGATGACGGGACCAGTGGCGCCGAGCTTTGGGTCACCGACGGCACGCCGGGCGGCACCAGCCTGTACAAGGACATCAACCCGGGCTCACCCGGCTCCTTCGCCTCCGCCACCACCATCGAGGTCACGCCGGCCACCCTGGACCTGTCGGGCGCCGCCGGGCCGGTCACCCTCGACCTCGGCGCCCCCGGGTCGCCGAACAATGTCATCGGCTCGCCATTCGCCGATACCATCACCGGCAACGCGAACCCAAACAACCTCAACGGCGGCGCGGGCGACGACACGCTGGTCGGGCTCGGCGGCGACGATGTGTTCGATGGCGGCCCCGGCAATGACTTCATGGACGGCGGCACCGGCAGCAACATGGCGACCTTCGGCGGGATCCGTGGCGCGTCGGAAATCCGATTCGATGCCAACACCTTCGACATCACCGTGGTCGGCCCCGACGGCATCGACACAACCCGCACCGTCCAAACACTGGTCTTCAGCGACCGCACCACGCAAGTGCTGGGCCCGGGCGGCGTGCAGCACCTGGTGAACGTCACCTTCCCGCAAACCGGCATCAACCAGTTCATGATCGGCGACGCCTATTCCGGCCCGGTGGCGGGGCTGACCGACGAGTTCGTGTTCCCGACGCCGCAGAACATCAACATCGCCTCCACCCTGCCCGGTTCATTCATCCGCACCGGTGCGGGCGACGATGCGATCGAGGTGTTCAGCGGCCGCAACGTGATCGATGCCTTCACGGGCTCGAACTTCATCACCGCCGGCAGCGGACAGGACACGATCTTCGTCGACGCCCGCGGCGGCGGCATCACCTGGGACACCATCGTCAATTTCGGCATCGGCGACGACGTGACGCTGTGGGGCTATGTCGAAGGCGTGTCGATCGACGGCGTGGACAAGGACACCTGGTACGCCAGCGACGGCACGCCCGGGTTCACCGGCCTCACCGTCCACGCCAAGCTCGACGGGGTCAATTTCGGCGCCTCGATCACCTTCGCCGGCCTGGGGCTCGACGATCGCGACAAGCTCGCGGTGAACACCGGCAACATCGAAGGCAACGCCTACCTCAATATCGCCCGCATCGCCTGATCGCCGCGCGCGGCCAGACCTGCCGCGAGGCGGGCCGCCTTGGCGGCCAGGCCTGTCGCGAAGCGGGCCTCCTTGGCGGACGGGCCTGCCGCGAAGCGGGCCGCCTTGGCGGACGGGCCTGCCGCGAAGCGGGCCGCCTTGGCGGACGGGCCTGCCGCGAAGCGGGCCGCCTTGGCGGCCGGGCCTGCCGCGAAGCGGGCCGCCTTGGCGGCCAGGCCTACACCGTCACGCGGTAGACCCGGCCCTGGCTGGATGAGACCAGCAGGCTCCCGCCCGCATCGAAGGCAAGGCCGGTAATCTCGTTCTGGTTGATCCCCTGCGCGGTGAGATCGACGCTGCGCACCGCGACCCCGGCCGTGGTCACCTCGTACACGATCCGCCCGCCATCGGTGCCATACCAGAGGTTGCCGGTGACGGGGTCGATCGCCATGCCGCTCTCCCCGGCGTTCGCGGGCGCGGCGAAGCTGGACAACTGGCTCCCATCGGCCGGGTCGATCTCCACGATCAGGTCGGTGGCAGCCCGGCGGTCGAACACGAACAGGTGGTTCGTGACCGGATCGAACACACCCGACGTCAAGTCATAGTTGGCGCCCAGGGTCAGCGAGGCGATCGCGGCACCGGTGGCGGCGTTCAGCGCGATCACCCGATCGGCATTCGACTGTCCGTTGAACACCAGCAGGCTGCCCACCGGCACGTTCGTGCCATTGAGGCTGAAGGCCTCGGTGACGAACTGCATGCCGCCATAGAATGACGTGGAGCCGAAATCGGTGGTGTTCACCACGATCGCCTGCAGTTCGGCGCCGTTGGCGCTGTCGATCCGGTACAGCTTGCCCGGGCCCCCATTGTCCGCCACCCACAAAGCGGCGCTGGCGGTGTCGAAGGCCACGCCGCGCAGGTAGCCATAGGGCAGCGTCATCTCGTTGAGCACGAAGGCCGCCGAGGTGCCGCCGGCGGTGGAGACCGTGAGCGGCCCGAACCCGTGCACCGGCTCGATCAGCCGTAGCCCGGTGTTGTCGCCGCCCGCGCTGAAGAAGATGTCGATGTTGCCGTCGGTAGAGCTGTCCACCACCGTCGCCCCGGCGAACCCGATGGTCGAGCCGCCCTCCAGGAAGCCGCCGCCGTAGATGTAGAGGCTCGAGCTGCTCACGTCGTAGCCGTTGACCACCGGCACGATCTGCAGCAACGGCTGGCTGCTCGACCCCAGAACCTGCAGCGTGAACGCGCCGTTGGCGTTGGCTGGCACAGCCAGGGTGGCGCTGGTGCCGTCATCGGCCACAGTGGCCGGGCTCAACCGCGTCATCCGCAGCGCCCCATTGCCGCTCTCGCGGTAGCGCAGCAGCACGTCGGTGGCCAGGGTCAACCCGGTGCCGTTCAGGGTGATCGTGTCGCCCGGATTGGCCGAAGCCTGGAGCGGTTCCGCCGCGGTGCCGGAGCTGGCGGCAGCGGTGATGCTGGTCAGCGCCACGGAGAAGGGGGTGCTGGTGCCACCTTCCGTCCGCGCCACGATCGGCCCGAAGCTTGCATCGCCCAGCAGCAGCGTCAGGTCCACCGTGCCGTTTTCGCGATACTCCGGTGCACCACTATAGGCGTTGGGTCCGGTGCCGGGCCCCGCATCCTCCACCAGCATGGTGCCGAACAGATAGGAGCTGCCATTGCCGTCGATGAAGCCGCCGCCCTTCAGGCGCACCGTGGCCGAGGCGCCGTCGCTCCTCACCGAGACGATGTCGGCCCCCGTCACCACGGGCACGATCTGCAGGAAGGCCTCGGTTGCCGCCATGTCGCCGAACACGCGCACGAACCCGGTCACGGCGGTGTCGGGCACCAGCACGCTAGCCGTGGTGGCATCGTCGCTCACCGACGCGGGGCGCACGACCATCTGGCGGCGTTCCTGGGAGGCGCCGTTGAAGGTCTCGAACACCACCTCCATGCCAATGTCGAACTTCGTGCCCTGCAGGGTGATGCTCTGGCCGGCGTTGGCCGACGGCTTCAGCGCGTCGGCCGGCGTGCCGCTGGCGGCCAGCCCGGTGATGCCGGTGAAGGAGATGTCGAACACGTTGCTCGTGCCGCCCACCGTGGTCACCGAGATCGGGCCGGTGTCCGCATCGCTGGGCACGGAGCCCTGGATCGAGCTGTTTTGTATGAACTTGCCGCCGATGATCGCGCCGCTGACGGAACTGCCGCGGCTGCGGGATGTGTCGACGAGCGATGCCGCGCCGAAATTGATGGTGTGGCCCCCTTCGATGAAGCCCAGCCCGGTGAGCGCCACGCCGCCGCCGATGAAGGCGCCGTTGACGGACGCCGCCACATCGAGAAGCACGGGCACCACCTGCAGCAGCAGCCCCGCCGTATCGCGGGCCAGCCGCACCGTGCCGGTGGCCGCCGTGTCGGGCACCACCACGGTAAGGCTGGTGCCGTCCGCCGCCACGCTCGCCGGGGTCACGGTTTGCGTGGAAAGATAGCTGCTGCCGTTCAGGATGGTGAACACCACCCGCTCCCCCGCCGCCAAGCCCTGGCCCAGCAACGTGATCGTCTGGCCCGGGTTTGCGGAAGCCACCCCACCCTGCGCCGCCGTACCGCGGTCGGCGCTGGCCGTGAGCGCGGTCAGGGCGGTGCTGCCGTTGCTGGTCCGGGCGAGGCCAAGCGCGTAGGTCCCTGTGTAGAAGCTGTCCTGCCCGCTGCCGTCCGTGGTCGGGTCATAGAGCGTGTTGGTATAGCCGCTGACGCCGACATAGTAGGTTCCGGTTGTGGCCGCGCGGAACAACGTCGGCTGGGTGTTGTTCGGCGACACGTAGTCCGCGGCCTGTTCCGCGCCCGTATCGTCGAACACCCGCAGATAGGTGTAGGTGCTGCCGCTCAGGTTCAGCCGCAGCCGGTCATCCGCGGCCAGGTTGATGCGGTACAGGTCCACATCGCCATCCTGGTGCGTCCCGTCGCCCACCTCAGCCGCCACCACAACCTCTTCGCCGATGGCCAGGGTCACCTGGGTGCTCGCCGCCATCGTGTCGCCCACGTCATCCGCCGGCGTCAGGTCGGCCAGGCGCGTGCTCGCCAAGTGGCGCAGCGTCGTCGTGCCCCCCGCGGTGGTCACGGTGATCACCCCCGCACCCACACCCGCCGGCACCTGGAGCGTCAGCAACTGCTGCACCCCGGTCTCCTGCTGAACGTTGCTGCCATAGGTGCCCGAATCGAAGATCGTGCGCACCGTGGCACCTGCCACCGCCTGGCCGTCGACCAGCACGCTCAACTCGGCCGGCACCAGGCCGGTGCCCTCCAGAATGACCGTGTTGCCCGCGGCAACCGTGCCGCCCCAGCTTCGCAGATGGGGCACGATGCTGATGCTGTGGCTCTCCGCCGCCCCCAGCACCCGTACCGCGCCGCTGCGCGCCAGCACCGGCACTTGCACCGCGAAGGCCGTGCCGTTGCCGCTCACCGTGCCGCCGCGCGTGATCACCCCGGCCTGCCCGGCATCGTCCATGCCCTGGAATTGCACCAGCGTCCCAGACGTGAAGCCCTGGCCCCGCAGGGTGATGGTCTGGCCGGCATTCACCGCCACCCCGCCCGCCGGCGTGCCAGACAACAGCGCCGGTGCCGCGATGCCCGTGAAACTGGACAGCGTCGGCTCGGGCAGCGTCGGCGCGGCAATCTCGGCGAAACCGCCCTCGGTGACCACGCGGATCTTGCCGTCCAGCGTCAGCGGCGCCACGACGAAATACCGCGAATTGGCCGCGCCGCTCACGTCGAGGTGCTGCTGCGTCGTGTCGGTATCCACCAGCGCCACGCCACCGATGCTGACCGTGCTGGCCCCCTCCATGAACCCCGAGCCCACCAGCGTGAAGCCGAACTCGTTGCCCGGCCGCTGTTCCGTCCCGCTCAGCGTCGGCACCACCTGCAGCCTGATGCCCGCGCTGCTGTTGAAGCTCTGCGGGTTGTTGATACTGGCGTTGCTGATGCTGTCGCGCATCAGCAACGCCCCGTCGGCGGAGACCTGGAACACGTCCGGCCCATTGCTCTTCGCGTCGCCATCCCAGCTGTCCAACGCGTAGAGGTCGAAGGTCAGCGTGTAGGTCTGCCCACCGGTCAGGCCGTTCAGCGTGAGTAGCTGCGGCTCACTGGCGAAGCGGCCCGAGAAGCGGGTGAAGACGGCGCTGGTGGAGTCGTCAATCCGCGGATCGCTCCACTGCGGACTCGCCGCGCCCTCGAAATCGTCGGCGAACACCACCGCCCCACCGCCCGAGGTCACCCGGACGTTGTCAATGCCCCAGCTTTCATTGGCGACCTCGTCCAGCCCGCCATCGGCGAAGCGCAGCACTGTGCTGGCGTCATCGGCCGTGAAGCTGAGCGTCACCTGCCGGTAGATCGCATCCGGAGTGGACGAGAAGCCGAGATTGCGCGCCGGCACGTTGGTCACCCGCACGTCGCCGGTGGCGGCCGCGCTGGGCACCACCACCTGCAACCGCGTACCGTCGGCGCTGGTCAGCTGCGGAACGGCGACGACGAAGCCAGTGACGCCGGACTGGTCGCGCGTGGCGAAGATCACCTGCGTGCCCGGGCCGAAATTGGTGCCCACCAGCTCCACAACCTGGCCCACATTGGCCGAGGCAACGGCACCATTCGCGGCGGTTCCGGCGAAGGCCCCGCCGACAATGCCGGTCAGGGTCGGCGTCGTCTGGACATAGTCGGGCGTCGTATCCACCACGAACACCCGCCCGCTGGTCGCACTGGCCAGCAGCCGGCCGGTGGCATCGAACGCCAGGCCGGACACGGTGGTATTCTGCACATCCTGCAATAGGAGAGCCAGCGTGCGCAGCACGGTGCCGGAGCGCGACATCTCCACCAGCTGGTTGGACTGGTCCGAGCCATACCAAAGATTGTCGGTGACAGGATCGATCGCCAACCCGCTCTCGCCGGCATTGAACGGCGCGGCGAAACGCGCGACCTCCGCCCCCGTCGTCGGGTCGATCTCCACGAAGCTGTGCAGCGCCGTGCGCCGGTCAATGACGAACAGGTTGCCGCTGGTCGGGTCGAACACCCCCGACGACATGTCATAGTTGGCGCCCAGGGTCAGCGAAGCGATCGCGGCACCGGTGGCGGCGTTCAGCGCGATCACCCGATCGGCATTCGGCCAGCCGTTGAACACCAGCAGGCTGCCCACCGGCACGTTCGTGCCATTTAGGCTGAAGGCCTCGGTGACGAACTGCATGCCGCCATAGAACGACGTGGAGCCGAAATCGGTGGTGTTCACCACGATCGCCTGCACCACCTCGCCGGTGTTGCTATCGAGCCGGCTGATCGAGGCCGGGCTCGCGTTGTTGGCGATCCAGATGGCCCCGGTGGCACTGTCGAACGCCACATCGCGCAGGTAGCCCTGCAACGGCTGTAGGGCATTCATCGCCAATACGGTGGAAGTGCCGCCCGCCGTGTTGACGGTGATGCCGCCCAGGCCATGGCGCGGCTGGGTGAAGTAGGCGCCGGTGTTGTCGGCTTTGGTGGCGAAGTAGATCTCGGGCCCGCTGCCCACCGCCACGTCGTCCACCTTGGTGCCACCAACGGTGAAGCTGCTGGCGCCCTCCACGAAGCCGGTGCCCGTCAAATAAAGGGTGTTGCCGCTGTAGCTGAAGCCGTCCACCGTCGGCACGATCTGCAGCGTGTGCTGGGTGCTGCTGCCCAGGATGCGCAGCGTGGCAACCCCGTTGGCCATCAGCGGCACGAGCAGCGCGGCGCTGCTGCCATCCGGCGCCGCGGCGCTCGGGTTGACCACCACGGAACGCGCGCCGCCGCCGCCGTCGATATAGCTGAACAGCACGTCGGTCGCGGTGGACAGCCCGACGCCCGCCAGGGTGACGACCTGACCAGGATTGGCCGAGGCGGCGTCGCCCTTGGCCGGCGTGCCCGACAGCGCGGTGCCCGCCACCGCGGTGAACTGGTAGGTGAGCGGCGCACTGGTGCCGCCCTCGGTTCGCACCGTCAGTGGCCCGATGGCCGCATCGCTCAATGGCAAAACCAGCGAGGCACGACCGTTGTCGGTGTAGGGGAAGGACCCGGAATAGACGTCCGGGCCGGTGGAGGCGTTGCCGTCGTCCACGGTCACGTCGCCGAAACGGTATTCCGAGCCGTTGCCCTCGACGAAGCCGCGCCCGCTCAGCCTCAGGTTCAACGTCGCGCCGCTGCCACCAATGCTGTTGATTTCGACCGCATCGAGCACCGGCACGACCTGCAGCCGCAGCGCGTTGGCCCCCTGGTCGCCGACGACGCGCACGAATCCGGTGGTGGCGCTGTCGGGGACCTGCACTTGTGCTGCGGTGCCGGCGTCGTTGACCTGCCACGGCCGCGCCGTCGTCTGGCCGCGCGTGCCGTTGCTGTCGATGGTCTCGAAGACGATGCTGGTGGTCAGCGACAGTCCGCTGCCTGCAATCGCCACCGACTGGCCCGGGTTGGCCGAAGCCACCGCGGCATCGGCCGGGGTTCCCGTCTGCGCGGCGGCCACCATCGCGGTGAAGCTGCGCGCCAGGGTATCGCTGGTGCCGCCAACGGTGCTGACGCGGATCGGGCCGGTGGCAACGCCGTTCGGCACCGCGGTGTCGATCCGCCCGTTGGCCCGGAAGTCGGGGCTGCCCGCGTTTCTCACCAGCAGGCCGGTGAAGCGGGAGCTGTCATGCAGCACCGTGGTGCCGAACGCGATCGACGACGCCCCCTCGGCGAAGCCGGAGCCGACCAGCACCACATTGCCGTTGTTGAACGGCAAGCCGGCGTTGACATCAACCGCGTCCAGCGTGGGGACCACCTGCAGCAGCACGCCGGCACGGTCGTGCTCCAGCCGCACCATGCCGGTGGTGGCATTGGTCGGCACCAGCACGGTCAGGCTGGTGCCGTCATCCGCGGCACCCTGGGCCGTCACCTCAACGGTGCCGAGCAGGCCGGAGGTGTTGACCGTGGTGAAGACCACGCGACTCTCAGCCCCAAGGCCGCTACCGGTCAGCGTGATCGTCTGCCCCACATTCGCCGCGGCCACGCCGGGCTGTGCCGCGGTGCCACGCCCGGCCACCGCCTGGATGCCCGACAGGCGGGACTGCGAATCGGCCATGCGTTCCAGCGTCACCTGGTAGGTGCCGGTGGACCCGAATTTGTAGCCGCTGCCGCCAACGGCGGGATCGTAGCTGCCATTGGACGAGTTGCTGACGCCGATATGGTATGTGCCGGCCGCAGGCGGGTCGAATTGCAGCGATGATCCGCCCGCGTCGTCGAAGAAGCCCGTCCGCACCGACTTGGCGTCGGCATCGAACACGCGGACATAGGTGTCGATGGCGCCCGCGCCGAACACGTTCAGCACATCCCCTTGCGCCAGGGTGACCGAATAGAAATCAACATCGGCGGACTTGAACGCGCCATCGCCAATCTCGGCGTTCAGCACCACGCGCTGGCCCTGCCCGACATTAACCACCCCGGCCGTGGCAATGGTGTCGCCACCATCGGCCGCGGGGGCCTGAACGGTGCTCGTCACCAGCACGCCCGTGCGCAGGGTGGCGGTGCCACCGGCAGTGGAAACCGTCACCACCGGATTGGCCACGCCGTTCGGCAGCACCACGCTCAGCAGCTGCTGGTTTTGGGTCGCCGCGTCGCCGAACCGCGAGGTGCTGGGGTCCACCACCGTGCGCAGCGAGAAATTGCCGATCGCCCGGCCATCCACCTGCACCACCACCTCGGACTGCACCAGCCCGCTGCCCTCGATCAGCACCGTGTTGCCGGGCGCCACCGTGCCGCCAAGGCTCCTCAGCAGCGGCACCACCTGCAGGCGATAACCCACGTCCTGCCCCAGCACCCGCACCATCCCGCTGGCGGCAAGGGCCGGAACCACAACCGAGGCCTGGGTCCCGCCCGCGGTCACTCGGGAAACGAAACGCGTGATGGTGCCCGCGGTGCCGGTATCATCGACACCCTCGAACTCAACCTGGGTGTCGAAGTCGAAGCCGCGCCCGGTGAGGGTGATCAGCTGCCCCGCGTTGGCCGAGGGCTGCCCCAGCTGCGCCGGCGTGCCAGAGCCGGCGTCTGCGGCAATGCCGGAGAACGCCACCGCCCCGACGGGCGCGGGCGCCGGCCCGGCAATCTCGGCGAAACCACCTTCGGTGGTCACCCGTATCGGCCCCTCCACCGCGATCGGCGCGACCACCGCGTAGGCGCTGTTCTTGCTGGAGCCGTACACATCCAGCGTCGACAGGTTGGTGAACGTGTCGAGCAAGGCCACGCCGCCGACAGTCACCGTGCTCGCGCCCTCCATGAACCCGGAGCCGGCCAGCGTGAAGGTGTTGTCGCTGCCCGGCCGCCCGGTCATCCCGGTCAGCGTCGGCACGACCTGCAGCCGCACGCCGGCGCTGTTGTTGATCGACTGCGCGTTGGCCACCGTGTTGCTGAGGCTCTCGCGCAGCAGCAGCGTGCCGTCGGCCTGCACCTGGAACAGGTCGGGACCGGAACTGGTGGCCTCGCCATCGAGGCTGTCGATGGCATAGAGGTCGAAGCTCAAAGTATAGGTCTGCCCGGCGGTCAGGCCGCTCAAGGTCAAGCGTTGCTCCTCGCTGGCGAAGCGCCCGGAAAAGCGGCTGAACACCCCGGCCCCGCTGGTATCGACGCGCCCGTCGCTCCACTGTGCCGCGGCGACACCGGTCTCGAAGTCGTCGGCGAACACCGTCGTGCCGCCTAGCGTCACCTTAACGTTGTCCAGCCCCCACGACTCGTTCGAGACGCCCTCCAGCCCGCCATCGGCGAAGCGCAGCACGGTGGTGGCATCGTCGGCGGTGAAGCTGACCGTCACCTGCCGGTAGATGGCGTCCGCGTAGCTGGTACGGAATCCCAGGTCCCGGGCGCCGACATTGGACACGCGCACATCGCCGGTCGTGGCCAGGAACGGCACCAGCACCTGCAGGCGGGTGCCGGCGCCATTGATCACCAGCGGCGCCACCGCCGTAGTCCCGGTCTGACCCAGGTTGTCGCGAGTGCCGAACAGCACCTGCGTGCCGGCGCCGAAATTTGCACCGACCAGCTCGATCACCTGCCCGGCATTCGCGGCCGGCAGGGCGGCATTGGCGGCGGTGCCCATGTCGGCCGCCGCCACGATGCCGCTGAGCACCGGTGCCACTTGGGCAAAGTCGCGGGCCGGATCAATGACAAAGACGCGGCCCTGGTTGGAACTGGCCAGCAGCCGACCCGCGCCGTCAAACGCCAGGCCGGTCAGTTCGCTGCTTGCCATGCCCTGCTGAAGCCGGTTGATGGAACGCAGCACGGTGCCTGTCGTGGACACCTCGATCAGGTCGGCCGACTGGTCGGAGCCGTACCACAAATGCCCGGTCACCGGGTCGATCGCCAAGCCGCTGTCGGTGGCATTGATGGGCGCGTTGAAGCCGGCGATCTCGGTGCCGTCGACGGCGCTGACCTCGACGATGCGGTGCGTGCCGGTCGAACGGTCGAGCACGAACAGGCTGCCGGTCGCCGCGTTGAACACCCCGGCCGTCAGGTTGTAGTTCGTAGCCAGGGTTAGCGAGGCGATGGGCAAACCGGTGGCGGGGTCCACCGCGATCACCCGGTCGGCGGTGGCCTGGCCGTTGAACATCAGCAGGCTGCCGGCCGGCACATTGGTGGCGCCCAGCGTGAACGGCGCCTGCACCACCTGCAGGTCGCCGTAGAAGGTGGTGCTGCCGAAGCCGGCATTGTCGAGCGCGAAGCTCTGCAGTGCATGTCCGGTGGCAAGGTCGAGGCGATGGAACGCGGCGGGCGAGCCGTTGTCGATCACCCACACATCGCCGGTGGCGGTGTCCACGGCCACGTCGCGCAGATAGCCCAGCGATGTCCTGAGTTCGTTCAGCGCGATGCTCACCGACGTGCCGCCGGCGGTGGTCACGCTCACACTGCCCAGGCCGTGCCCGGGTTCGGTGAGCCTGATGCCGGTGTTGTCGGCGGCCGCGTGGTAATAGATGTCCGGCAGCACGTTCGCCGCGGTGTCGATAACCTCGCCATCCCGGAGCGTGATCGTCGAGCCACCTTCCACGAAACCGCCGCCATACAGGTACAGGTTGCCGCCAGTGGTCTCGAAGCCGTCGAGCAGCGGCACGATCTGCAGCACCGGCTGCACGTTGGCGCCGATCACCTGCAGGGCGAACACGTCGTTGACGAATTTCGGCAGCACCAACGTCGCGCGGGAACCGTCCGCGGTCACGCTCACCGGGCTCAGCCGCGTGGTCTGCACCGCCGCCGTGCTGCCACTGTCGCGATAGCGCAGGATCACGTCCGTGGTGGTCGAAAGGCCACTGCCCACCAGGGTCACCGCCTGGCCGGGATTAGCCGAGGCGATCGCGGCATTGGCCGGCGTGCCGCTGAGGGCGGTGCCCTCCACGCCGGAAATGGCCACCGCGAAGGCGGCACTGGTGCCGCCCGCGGTCTTGACGGTGATCGGCCCGAACGCCGCATCGCTCAGCGCAACACCCATCGAGGCGGCGTTGTTCTCGAAATAGTCGGGCGCCTGCGCGAACACGTTGGCGCCGGCATTGACGGCGGAATCGACGACAACTTCGCTGCCGAAACGATACTCCGTGCCGTTGCCCTCGATGAAGCCCAGCCCGGATAGCGTCACCTGCGCCACGCCGTTGCTGCCCACCGACGTCACCTGCACCCCGGTCACCACCGGCACCACCTGCAGCAGGAACTTGCCGTCGTCGAACCCGGTCTTGGTGTCACCCACCTGGGCATACACCTCCACATCCCCGGTGATGGCGGCGTACGGCACGCTGAAGAACGCGGTGCTCTGCCCCACGTCCACCTTCGTCGCCTGCACCTCCACCGTCCCCACGGTGCCGGAGCCGGTCACGGTCGCGAAGGTCATGCGCGCGGTGGTCGGGTCGAAGGGCACGGAAATGCCGATCTGCTGGCCGGGGTTGGCCGACGGTGCCTGCGCGATCTCGGGCGATCCCGTCGTCGCCTTCACGTCGCTGGCCGGGCGGATGGTGAAGTGGCGCAGGATCGGCGCGGCCAGCTTGTTGCCCGCGGCATCGGCGATCACGGCGGGATCGATGCGGAACTGGTAGTCGCCCGGCGCCAGGGGCGCCAGCGGCACGGCCGAGACCACTTGGCCCTGCGCGCGCGTGTCCAGCTTCAACGAAACCGCGATATCGTCCGCCGTTCCTGCCTTGCCGTCGGCGCCCACGCGCACCAAAGTGACGCCCGATGTGCCGAGCAGCGCGGTGTCCACCGGCTCGTCGAACCGCACCTCGATGTTGCGGACAAAGAACCTTTTGGCATCCTCGGCCACGCTCACCGCCACCACCTCGGGCGCGAATGTGTCGGGCACCACGGCAAGCTTCACCGCTTCGGACAGCGCGCTGTTGCCGCCGGTATCCGTCGCGCGCAGCTGGATCGTCATCGTGCCGCCGCCGACAGCAATGGTCGGCACCGCGGTAAACAGGTCGAACGGGAAGGTCGGGTCGTTCACCACGACCTTGCCATTCACCAGCAGTTCGACGTTGCGCACCTGCACGTCGTCGGCCACGTCGGGCACCACATGGATGCTGCGCCCCTCCAGCACCTGCACCCCGGGCGTCACCGGATCGGCGTCGATCGCCGCGATGCTGATCTTCGCCGTGGGCGCAATGCCCTGCGTGTCGAAGCCGAGATAGTTCACCACCTGCAGCCCGGCCGTGCCGTCCGCCACGAAGGCCATGCCGTTGGCGATGGTCACGTCGCGGGCAATCTGCGGCAGGTCGTAGCGCGTCAGGAAGGCCCCGGTGTTGTCAGGATCGGACACATCGACAAGGTCCAGCCCCTTGAAGCCGCCAAACACGAAGTTGATGCCGCCGGCCACCACCGCCCGCCCGCTGCCGTTCAGCGCAACGGCGGTGCCAGCCAGCGAGTTGTCGTCGATGCCCGAGATCAGCACCGGCGCGTCCAAGTCACTGATATCCACGGTGAGGAAGCCGCCAGTGGCGCCGCTGCTGCCGGCCACATAAGCCACGCCGTTGCCGACGGTCAGGCGCGCGCCGCCATCGGGCAGCACCACATTGCCGCGCAGGCTGACCAGGTCGCCGTCCACCGACAGCACCCGCAGTGCATGCCCGCTGTCCAGCGTGAAGACGGCGTCGTTCACCACCACCACGTCCCGCAACGTCGCACCGCCAATGCCGATGGTCTGGCGCAGGTCGCCGGTGGCAACGTCCACCATGAACAGGTCCGCACCCACCGCGACAAAGGCCGTGCCATCGCGCAGCGCCACCGCGGCCACCGGCGCGGCAAACGCCTCGGTGCGGATCAGCGTGGGCGATTCCGGCGTCGAGACATCGACGAAATGCAGCCCGCCGCTGCCCGCGGCCACCAGCGCCACGGCGCGGCCGGCATCCACCGCCACCCGGGTATTTTCGCCGGCCAGGTCAAGCTCGGCCAGCACGACCGGGCTGCTGAACTTCGACACGTCCACCACGGCCAGGCCATGGCTGCCGGTGGCGACATAGGCGGTCAGCAGGCGGGCATCACCCACGCCGCCGGTCACGGTCACCGACTCCGCCGTGCCCTTCAGCGCCGCTGCGGAAACTACCCCGGTGGGCAGGCCCAGCCCGCCCAGTGCATCCAGCCCCTGCTGGATCTCGGTGAAATCGCCCAGCCCGTCCTTGTCGGTATCGCCGCCGCGCGGATTGGTGCCGATCGCGGCTTCGACATCGTCGGGCAGCCCGTCGAAGTCGCTGTCCTGCGCCATGCTGGCGGCGAACACCAGGCTGGCGGTGAGGTCCACGCCCCTGCCCGACGGCGCCGTCTTGCCATAGTCGTGCGCCACCAGTCCCGTCGCCGGATCAAAGACGGTGAGGTGGTAGTCCTTGGAACTCGGCAGGAAGAAGCTGAAATTGCCCTTGTCGTCGCTCTGCGCATGCAGCGCCGGCGGGTTGAACGGGTCGATCACCTTCACCGAGACATAGTCGTTGCCCCACGCCGCAGTCGGCAGTTCGGTGATGCCGGTGCCGACCGCCCCCAGCCGCAGGATCGGGTTAGCGGGATCGTTGGTCACAACCTCGATCACCGCGCGCTGCAGCCCCAAATGCGACGGGCTGAACAGGATGCCAAACGACATCGTCTCGTCCAGTCCAAGACTCACCGGGTTGCCCGCCAGGTCGGCCGGCACGCCCAGCAGGGTGAACTCGGCCTGCCCTTCCACCAGCCGGATATCCGTGATCGCCAGTCCCGCCACACCTGAATTGGCGATGGTGAAGACGTTGTTGCGCAGCACGGGCAGCGCACCCACCGTCATGCCGCCGAAATTGTTGTTCGACGACGAGGCCAAAGCGGTCGGCACAGCCGCAATGCCCGCGCCCGTCAGCCCGATGGTGACCTGCCCAAATTCCGCATTGCTGTCGATGGTCAGCGAAGAACTAGCCGCCCCCACCACGCTCGGATCGAACGCAACGGTCACCGTCACGTTGGCGCCAGGGGCCACCGTAACGCCCTTCAGGTCGCCGCCTACCAGGGAGAAGGCCTTGCCGCCCAGGCTGTCGCCGATCTTGACCGGGCTGAAAACCAGCGTGTCGAAGCCCGAATTGGTCAAGCTCAGGTCGATCGTCTGCAGCGTCCCGCCGGCGCCATCGGCTCCCACCATGCCGAAGGCCAGGCTGCCGCCGTCGTACAGGTCCCCGCCCGCCCACGCCACGTCGAGCAGCGGCGTCGTGAGGTCGCTCTTGCCCTCGCGCACGCCCTTGACGCTGCCGGGGAGGTTGAAGTTGTTGCGGTAAAGCAACACCGATGCCGTGAGCGGCGTATCGCCGCTGCCCTGGATGCCCAGCGCCGCCTTTAGGATATCAGCATTGCTGGCCGCGAAGGTGAGGTCGGGGTCCCCGGTGTTGCCCGACCGCATGATGTCGTTGGGCGGGTTCACCGGCGGCGAGCCCTTGCCCGGGATGTTCACATAGGCGTCGTTCAGCCCGAAGGTATGGGCAAGCTCGTGGCTGACGGTGTTGGCGACGAACTGGGCAAAGCTGGCCCCACTGGTCCAGTCGAAGTTGATCGCCACCCCGAACTGGCCGGAGTTCACCGCGTTGGGGTTGAGGCCCTGGGCGACGGCGTATTCCAGCGCCGCCTGGCTAATTGACCCCTTCCCGTCGGCCCCGCGCAGCCCCAGAAAGTACTCCATGTATGGCGTGGCACGGTCGAAGTCCGCGAAGCCATAGACAAGATCTCCGCTGTAGAAAGTATCGCCCCACACCATCGTCACGTCGGCCTTGGCGTTGCTCGCCACTACCTCGTACTGCTTGCCGGCCAGCTTGTAGTCCGCCACCACTGCCGTCTTCATGGCCGCGACCTGGCCGTCCAGCATGTCGCTGTATTGCTTGGCGGTGTAGGCGGTGCCCGGCAGGAAACCCTTGAACTCGGCGGTGAACGAGGCGCCGATGTCGCCGAGGTTGTTGGCCTTGTCCGCCACCGTCAGCGTCACGTCGTCCGCCGTGCCTGCCTTGCCGTCCTTGCCGGGCAGCACCAGGTTCTTCACCCCGCCGCCGTAGTCGTAGTTGTACTTCGTGGTGTCGTCGGCGGTGCCGAACTTGCCATCCTTGCCGGCTTCCGTAATCAGGTGCACCGCCTTCAGCGCCCGATCCAACTCGGCGCGATACCCGACCTCGTCCACGCTGATGGTGGTCGGCGCGGTGCCGGTGCCCAGCGTGTTGATGGTCCCCACCGCCAGCGGGCCCTTGCTGTCGCTGACCGTGATCTTGAACGCGCTCGACTGGTCGTAGCCTGCCTTGTCCGGGTCGAACTTGCCCACCAGCGTGGTGGTGCCGCTGAAGCTGCCCGCCAGGCTGAACGGTGCGCCACCGCCCTCGAAGGTGGTGTTCACCGATGTCGGCAGGAACAGGTCCACCTTGTTCGTCCGCACCACCCCATCGGTGTTGGCGCGGAAGAACGCCATGGTGTCACCGGTCTGCTTGTCGGCCTGGAAGGCATCCACCACCGTGACGAAACGGTCCTGGTAGAAGGTGTGGACGTCGCGCGTGCGGTCGCCGTTCGCCTTCTGAACAAGCACGGTGATCTTGATCTTGGCGCCATACAGCTGGTCGCGCAGCAGGTCGGCGAAGCCCTGCACCGAGCCATACATCTCGTCGTACGACTTGGCGTCGAAATTGAACTTCTTGGTCACCCCGGTGCCGGGCGACAGGGTGAACGCCTGGCTTTGCAGCGGCAGCCCGCCGCCCGCCGGCTTGGCGAAGGTTGCCAGCGGGCCGTCGATCTCGATGGTAACGTTGATGAAGGGCTGCTGCGGATCGCTGTTGCGGCGCGGCGGTACCTCGCAGCCGGGAATCGGCGGCAGCGGCGGCACGTCAGGGTTCTGCGGCGGCGCCGTCCAGCTGAAGCCGGGGAAATTGTCCGTCGCCGCGCTGCCGGTCATCAGGTTCAGCGCCACCGGCGGATGCTCGGTCACCGTCTCGGTCGGGTCCGGCGGCGGCGGTGGCGGCGGTGCGCCACCCGACGGGTTGCAGCCGCCCGGCGGGGTGATGCCGTGCCAGCCCGGCGCGCGCACGCCCGCCCCTTCGTCCGACACCACCGTCAACCCGTCCTCGGAGACGGTGGCGGTGCCGTTGATCACCAGCATGCCGGTGGTGTGGTCGAAGCTGAGGATGTTCAGCTTGGTCCCCGGCGCCGCGTTGAACACGTTGGGGAACGTGATGGTCGCCGGCGTGGCGAAGGTCGCCGCCCCCGGCGCCTGGATCGTGATATCGAACGTGTGCTGCAGCACCCCCGGCGGCAGCATGTCGCGCACCAGTTCGGGCGGTACGGTCGACATGCCGATCTGCGCATCGGTGATCGGCCTGCCATCCGCACCGATCACGCTGCCGGGCGCCACCGTCAGGGTCAGCGCGCCACGCTGCGCATCGGTCAGGCTGGGCGCCGCGCCCTGGTCCACGCCCACCGTCGTGGCCACGCTGTCGCTCACCACCGAAAAGATGGTGGTCGGCACGCGCGGCAGGTACACCTCCAACCGCCCGGCATTGGCCGCCCGCTCCGTCGGAGTGCCCATGCTGTCCATCATGGTGTTCTCGACGCCGGGCTCCAGCGTCGCGTCCATCACCATCTCGGGGAAGAACACCCCGGTCGGCGCGTTCGTTGCCGTGCGGCCGTCGACGGCCACCTTCACATTGCCCGCGGGCAGGTCGGTCAGCTCGAAAAAGCCGTCGGCATCGGTATAGACGAACCGGCTCTCCTGGCCGAGCAGATAGACCTTGGCATTCGCGATCGGCAGCTTGAAGACATCATCCGCGGTGTGCATCACCCCGTCCGCCCCGCGGCCGATATCGTCGAAACTCATCGGCTCCAGGTCGGGGCCCGGGTCCACCACCCGCCCGCGCAGCGTGGTGCCGGCCACGGCCGTCAGGCTGACGGTGGTGAAGCTGAACACCAGCTGGCCCCCGCCCGCGCCATCCATGTCGGCATCCAGGAACGCACCATCGGCCGCGGCACGGATCAGCGACCCGTCGACATGCACGCTCACCAGCGCCCCGCCCGGCATCGGCTCATCCAGGAACAGCCACGCATAGGTGCCGTCCTGCGCCGGCACGATGCTGCCGGCCAGCTTCGTGCCGTCCGCGGCGGTGGCGTAGAAGCTGTTCGCCGTCAGCGTGTCCAGCTTCACCGCGCGCGAAAACCGCACCTCGGGCAACTGCGTGCTGCCCACGTTGATCGCCCCGGCGGTCGGCGAATAGGCGGTCACCATGAACGGTGCGAGCGAGGCCAGCGTCACCGTGCGGGTGAGCGTGGCGGTGTTGCCGGCGGCATCGGTGCCGGTCAGCGTCAGGGTGTGGTTGCCGATGTCCAGGCCGTTGATGTTTAGCGCCGAATCGAAACTGCCGGTGATGCCATCGTATGTCAGGCTCGCCGCGGTGCCGCCGTTGAAGGCATAGGTCAACCCGCGCAGGGTGGAGCCGGTGGGGTCGGCAACCCCGGTCAGCCGCGTGCCCACGCCCAGCGTGTCGCCCTCGGCCACGCTGGCCAGCTTCAGCGACGGCGCCAGCGTGTCCAGCCGGAAGTTGCGCACCACCGGATCGGCGGCATTTCCCGCCACGTCCTCGGCGCTGATGGTGATGCTGTGCAGCCCGTCCTGGGTGGCGTCCAGGCTGAAGGCCGTGTCGATCTTGAACCGCCCCTCCGCGTCCAGAACCAGCGCCTGGGCGGCGCCGCCGTCGATGCTGAACCGCGCACGCGCCACGCCCGACAGGTTGTCGAGCACCTGTCCCGTCAGCGCCACGTTCGAACCGGTGGCCACCGGCACGATGGCGGCCACCACCGACGGCCCCTGGGTATCCTCCGCCAGGTTGAACCGCGACAGCGCCTGGCCCGCCACCTGGGCACCAATCGCCTGGCCGCCCTCGTCGCTGAAGCTGAAATGGATACCGCCATAGATGCGGCTGCGCCCGGCCTCCGCGGCGGCCTGCTCGAAGCTGGTGAAGGCGCGCGTAACGCCGGGCAGCGTGTAGGAGTCGGTGGTGAAGGCCACGTCCCCAAACACCGCCTTCAGAACCTCGGCCGCCGCCCCGCTGAAGGTCGAATGGCCGGAGACATATTCCGGATGCGGCGGTGAGATCAGCAGCGGCGCCCAGGCGGCATCCTCGATGGTCGCGGCGTTGGCGTCATCGCCGGCGTTCTGGATGGCGTCGATCGGCCGCCACAGGCTGTACGCGAACTTGGTGTTCCACGCGGCAATCGCGGCATCGGCCAGCGCCACGTTCAGCTGTGCGAACAGCCGCACATTGGCCGCCAGCGAGTTGCCCTGGGCGGCGGCGACCTGCTGGGCGATGGCGTTCCAGTGGCCGGGCGGGGTGTAGCTGCCACGCCCGTCCGACCAGAACTGCGCCTGCTCGGCCTGGTCGGCGGTCCGCGTGGCGCTGGTGGCCGAGCCCAGTTGCTGCACCTCGGCGAGCGCGGCGGCGTATTCGGCGCTGTCCAGGGCCGGCGGCGGCGGCGCCTGGAACTGGTCCGGGCTGGTCATCGCAAACGGCGTCAGCTCCGCCCATTGCGGTTCCTCGGCCACCTGGTACGTCGGCGCGGTCGGCCGCCACCTCCCCACATCGCTGCTGGCGTTGTACTCGACGAAGTTGTCCGCCCCGTCGGAGGCGCGGATATCCAGCACCGCCTGGCCCACCGCCGCCCCCAGCGCCAGCGCATTCGTCTTCGCCGCCCCATCGGCCACCGCGGCCGTGGCGGTGGCCAGGATGGCGTCGAAATCGGCGCGCTGCCCAGGGAACGAGCCGTACAGCACCGTGTGCGCCGCCTTGGCCAGCGCCAGCTCGGTGTCCACCGGCCCGGCCACGGTCTGCTTCACCAGGAACGCCGCAGTCCCCTCGATCGCCGCCAGCGTGTCGAACTGCGCCAGCCCCACCATCGCCATCACGCGCGTGGCGATTTCGGGATAGACCGAGGTCTTCCGCACCGCCTCCAGCGTCGCCTGGTTCCAGGCAATCGCCGCATCGGTGCCGATTGTCCCGGCCCGGGAAATGGTGATCGAATCGGTGGCCGTGTTGCCGGCGCGGTCGGCGACGGTCACGCTCAGCGTATTGTCGCCGTCGGCCAGCACCACGTCGGCGAACTGGAAGCCGCCATTGCCCGCCGCCAGCGCCACGGCACCGCCCAGCGTGGCGCTCGCCCCCGCCTCGGTGATGCCCACCAGCCCCACCCGCCCGGCCGCGGTGGTATTGTCGCCCACCGTCCCGGTATCCGAACTCGCGGTCAGGCCGAACTGGGTCAGCACCGGCGCGGTGACGTCGTAGGTGAAGGCCACCTCCAGCGAGGTAGCGATGCCGTTGGTGTCGGTAGCCCCCAGCCGCAGCGTGTGCGCCCCCTCGGCCAGCGCGCCGCCGGCCAGGGTGTCGATCTGCGTCTGGCTCAGGCTGAACGTGCCATCCGCAGCCGCGGCCACCGCCGCCGCCGCCCCGCCGTCCAGCGCAGCGGTCAGTGCCGCCACGCCGCCACCGGCCACCACCTGGCCGCTGAACGCGTACTCCCTGGTATAGCCGTCGCTGGCGGAACTGCCGGTGTCGTTGACCAGCGCGGCGCTGATCTGGGTGTCGCTCAGCGTGAAGGCGATGCGGGTGCCGCGCGCGTTGCCCGACCGGTCCACCGCGACAAGCTGCAGCACATGTGGCCCATCGGCCAACGTGCCGCCGGCCAGGGTGTCCATCACCTCGTCGGAAAGGGCGAAGCTGCCGTCAGGCGCGAGCAGGTCGGTCAGGTCGGTGAACGCCTCGCTGCCGGTGGCGTCCAGCCTGCCCAACAGCTCGGCGATGCCGCCGGCGTCGCTCGCCGCGCCCACCATCGCCGGCTCGGCGGTGACGCGGTCGCTGCCGCTCACGCCCGTATCGTTGGCCAGCGCCACGCTCAGCACCGGGCGCGCATTGTCGTCCGCCGCCACGGCGAAGCGGCCCGGCGAACTGGCCGGCGCCACATCGCGCCCGCCGATGCGCAGCGTGGCCGGCAGCGCGCCGGCGACGATGCGGCTGGCGCTGTCCATCCGCCCGCCGACCACCACGCTCTGGATCCGGCTGGCCGCGCCGCCGACGATGCTGTCGTCGCCGTCGTCATAGATGCCGTTGCCGGGATCGACGCCCACATGCACCCGCGCACCGATCATCGAACCGGCGACGCGCAACTGGCCGAGGAAGCCGGCACTGAATTCGTCGGCATCCGCGGCACTGCCGCCGGGCCTGCCATCGGCGCCGAAATTCGCCCCCACCCGCACCTGCGCGCCGAGCAATCCGCCGCCCACCGCCAGCACCTGCAGCGACGGCGTGGCCAGCGTGCCGGCAAAGCTGGCGATGGTCTGCACCACCCCCGTGCCGCCGGCGAAATCGCCAGTCCAGGTGCTGCCGACCGCGCGCGCATTCAGCGTGCCCACGTCGCCCGCCACCTGCCAGGTGCCGCCCGACAGCGCGCCTCCCGCCTTCACCTCGCCCAGCGCCAAGCCGGTGCCGCTCAGGTTGATGTCGAGATTCAGCTGGCCCGCGCTGGACAGCACGCCGACCGACGGGGCATCGATGCGGTTCGCCGCCCCGCTGCCCTGCCAGCTTTCCACCGCGATCGACCCGATGCTGGCCGGCGCGCTCAGCACCATGTCGCGCACGTTGCCCAGCACGATCGTCTGCACGGCGCCGGACAGGCTGAAGAACGCCGCCGGATCGGTCGTCTGCGCGGTGAACGAGTCCAGCGGCCCCGCCAGCGTCACGCCCTCCAACGCCAGCCGCCCGTCGCCCCCGGCGGTCGCGATGCTGAACGTGCTGGTGGCATCCGTCCCGGTCACGGTCAGCTCGGGCAGCACCGCGCCCTGCACGAACTGCCATTGCCCGGGCCCCTGCAAAGTGGCCGTCACCGTGGTACCGTCGGCGTCCTGGAAGATCGCCGGCCCCGTGGAGCCGGCGAGCACGGTGCCCATCGGCGCCCCGCTCAGCAGCAGCCGCGGCTCGTAGGATTCGAAGAGCACGGGTGTCGCCGCCGCAGCCGGCCGCGCAGGTGCCTGCATGCGCCGGTTGCGCCATTTCAGCCGCCGCCGCTCGTGACGGTTCAGGTCGGCGGCATCTGCGTGCGTATCCGCAGGTCCAAACGGCCAGGGCATGGCGATGCTCCGTCTATGGTCAGACAATCGATGCAAGCCGGGGCGTCGGTCCTACAGGCGGAACGGCCCGGCCTAAAGAACCGGAAATCCAAGTCCGGGGCGAGGCACGAGAACACGCCCCGGCGACGGGTCTGGCCCGCACCCCGCAACAGCCGATACTGCCTCGACACGGGCGGAAATTCGCGCACCTTGTCATTGCCAGCCGCTGAGCCCGTAACAGTTTGGCACCTCCCGCGCGGCGCCGCAATGCGGATGAATGCACCCTTTCCGCGACGTGATCAGGGCAGCCGCCAGCCGGCGCAGGCTTCAGTGCGGCGTCGGCTCGGGGAAGCGCACGGTGCAGCGAATGCCCGCCGGCAGGGCGAAACCCGGGTTGGCCAGGCTCAGCCGCACCCCGAAGGTGCCAGACGCCGCATCCATCACCTGGTCCACCACCCGCGCCACCGCCCTGTGCACGCCCTGCACCGGCGCCTCGGGCCGCACCTCGGCGACCGTGCCCACGCGCACCTGGCCATGGAACGCCGCCGGCAGGAACACCTCCACGCGCAGCGGGTCCACCTGGGCCAGCGTCAGCACCGGGGACTGGTCGTTGCGGAACTCGCCGGGGCGCAGCAGCCGCTCCAGCACCACCCCGTCGATCGGGCTGACCAGCGCGCGCTGCGCCAGCACCGCCTCGGCCTGAACCACCTCCAGCTCGGCGATCCGCCGGTTGAGCACCGCCAGGCGAAGCTGGTTCTCCGCCACCTTCATCTCCGACTCCGCCTCGTCGGTGCTGGAGCGCGAGACGATGTTGCCGGTGACAAGCTGCGTCGCCCGGCCGTACCTGCGCTGCAGATACGCCAGCCGCGCCTGCCCGGCGGCGATGTCGTGGTCGTTGGTAGCGCGGGCCTTCGCCAGTGCGAGGTTGGCCCGCTCCACCTCGTCGGCCAGGCTGCCCAGCATCTGGCCGCGACGCACCACGTCGCCGCGGTCCACGTCCAGCCGGGCGATAATGCCGGTGGCCTGGCTGGCCAGCTTCACCACCTGCTCGGGCTCGATCACGCAGTCGAAATCGCGCCCGGCGATGTCGGGCACCGCCGCACCCGCCGGCGCCCAGGGCACCCCCGCCAGGGATGCCAGCATCACCCATGCGGCCATCCATCGCCGCGGCACCGTTCCGCACATCGCCCTGCCTATCGATCCGGGGCCGGCAAGGTGCGCCGATCGCCCGCCAGGCGGCAAGCCACGAATCCGGCGGCGCCACCCGCGCCCCTGGCCTTTCCGCTTTGTGCTTATGTCGCGGCAGGGCAATAATCCCCCGCGCTGCCACGGCTGCAACCGGAATTGTCATGTCGCATGACAGTGCGGCCACATAACAGTCTGAAGGATGCAATGGCGGAGACCACTGCAACGCCCCGCGAAACCGCCGCCGCCGCGCGCACCATCCCGCCCGGCGGGGCCGCGTATGGCGACCGTGCGGCCGAGCGCCGCGCGCGGCTTTGGGCGTTGGTCCACGACGACACGACCCCCCAGGCCGCGTTCTTCCAGGCCTGGCTGGCGCTGCAATGCGACTCCCTGCCCGGCGCCTCCGGCGGCCTGCTGCTACTGCGCACGGCCGAGGGCGCGGCGGTGCAACAGGCGGTGTGGCCAGCCAACCGCGACGCCGCCGACCTCGCGCGCCTCGGCGAACGAGCCCTGGTCGAACAGCGTAGCGTGGTCGCCTGGGGCCGGCGCGACCCCGGGGCACAAGGTGCCGTCGCCCTGTTCGTCGCCCAGCCGCTCGGCCCCGACGGCGCGGCCCAGGCAGCCGTCGCCGTCGCCCTCGCGGTGCCCGGCGGCATCGACCGTGCCGACCCGGAGGGCATCGCCCGCCAGTTGCGCGCCGCCGGCGGCTGGCTCGACGCCTGGCGCTGGCGCCAACCGCTGCAGGCCGCGCAGAGCCGCATCGCCATCGCCGCCGCCGGGCTCGACATCCTGGCCGCCACCGGCGAGCAAAAGGGCCTCACCGCCAGCGCCATGGCCCTGGTCAACACCCTCGCCGCCCGGCTGAACTGCGACCGCGCCGCACTCGGCCTCGCCCGCCGCAGCGGCGTGCGCCTGCAGGCCATCTCCCATGCCGCCGAATTCCAGAAGGGCGGGCGCATCGCCGACGCCATCGAGGACGCGATGGACGAGGCGCTCGGCCAGAACGCCACCATCGCCTGGCCGCCGGACGAAGCCAGTCCCACCCGCCGCATCGCCGTGGCCCATCGCGATCTCGCCGCCGCCACCGGCGGGCGCGGCTGCCTTGCCTCGGTGGTCCTGCCCGGCCCTGGCGGCCGCCCCGCCGCCGTGCTCACCCTGGAGCGCCACCGCGACGCCCCCTTCACCCCCGACGAACTCCGCCTGGCCGAAACCGTCGCCACCCTCACCGGCCCGCTCGTCGCCCTGCACGGCGCGGAACGCCGCTGGATCAGCGGCCGGCTGCGCGACCTGCTGGGCGACGGCCTGCACGCCCTGTTCGGCCCCGCCCGCCCGGCGCTGAAGCTCGCCGCCGGCCTCGTCCTCGCCCTGGTGGCAACGCTGGCCTTCGTGGACGGCGAATACCGCGTCACCGCCCGCGCGGTGGTCGAGGGCGCGGTGCAGCGCGCCGCCGTCGCCCCGTTCGACGGCTACATCCGCACCGCCCCGGTTCGCGCCGGCGACACGGTGCGCTCGGGCGACATCCTGGCCACGCTCGACGACCGCGACCTCGTGCTCGACCGGCTGAAATGGCGCGCCGAACGCGACCAGCTGTCGCAGAAGTACCGCGAGGCCCTCGCCCGCAGCGAACGCTCCACCATGGCCGTGCTGTCCGCCCAGCTCGCCCAGGCCGAGGCCGAGCTCGCCCTGGCCGAGGAGAAGCTGGCGCGCAGCCGCATCACCGCCCCGTTCGACGCCGTCGTGGTCTCCGGCGACCTGCGCCAGATGCTCGGCTCGCCCATCGAGCGCGGCAAGGTGCTGTTCGAACTGGCGCCGCTGGATGATTGGCGCCTGGTGGTGCAGGCCGACGAGCGCGAACTGCGCTGGCTCGCGGTGGGCCAGCCCGGCCTGCTGGCCCTCGCCGCCATGCCCACGCAGCGCCTGCCGGTCACCGTCCGCCGCATCACCCCGGTGGCGGTGGCCGAGGACGGCCGCAACTTCTTCCGCGTCGAGGCCAGGCTCGACACCCCGGCGGAAGGCACGCTGCGCCCGGGGATGGCCCAAGGCGCCCTGCGCCCAGGCATGGAGGGCGTGGCCAAGATCGAGACCGGCCCGCGCCGCCTGCTGTGGATCTGGACCCATTCGATCGCGGACTGGCTGCGGCTGGCCGCCTGGCGTTGGCTGCCCTGACCGGCGATGGCCGAGGCCGAACCCTTCCTCAGCGCCTCCTGGTATCGCGTCCGCCACCTGCGGCTGCGGCTGCGCGAGCATGCCAAGGTGCGGCTGCACCGTTACCGCGACGCGCCCTGGTACGTGGTCACCGACCAGCTCTCCGGCCGCGTGCACCGCCTGGCCCCGCCGGCCTGGGCCATCATCGCCGCCATGGACGGCACCCGCACCGTCGACGACATCTGGACCGCCACCGCCGCCATCCAGGACGAGGCCGCGCTCACCCAGGACCAGGTGATCGCCCTTCTCGGCCAGCTCCACGCCGCCGACCTCCTGCAAGGCGACGTGGCGCCCGACACCGAGGAGCTGTTCGACCGCCATTCCCGCCAGGCCCGCCAGAAGCGGTGGCAGAGCCTGACCAACCCGATGGCGCTGCGCTTCCACCTGTGGAACCCCGACCGCTTCCTCACCCGCCTGCTGCCATGGGTCGGGCCGCTGTTCGGCCGCTGGGGCCTGGCGCTGTGGATCGCCACGATGCTGCCCGCGCTGGTGCTGATGGCCCAGCACTGGCCGGAACTCACCGCCAACCTCGGCGACCGGGTGCTGGCCGAGGGCAACCTCGTGATGCTCGCCCTCGTCTTCCCGGCGATCAAGCTGCTGCACGAACTCGGCCACGCCTTCATCGTCCGCCGGCACGGCGGCGCGGTGCACGACACGGGCATCATGTTCCTGGTGCTGCTGCCCCTGCCCTATGTCGATGCCTCGGCCGCCTCGGGCTTCCGCTCGCGCTGGCGGCGCTGCGCGGTGGGCGCGGCGGGCATGATGGTGGAACTGTTCATCGCCGCCCTGGCCATGTTCGCCTGGGTGGCGCTGGAACCCGGCCTCGCCCGCGCACTGGCCTTCAACATCATGCTCGCCGCCGGCATCACCACCTTGCTGTTCAACGCCAACCCGCTGCTGCGCTACGACGGCTACTACATCCTCGCCGACCTCATCGAGATCCCCAACCTCGCCCGCCGCGCCACCCAGTACTGGGGCCATCTGGCCGAGCGCCACCTCTTCGCCACCCCGCCCGCCCAAGCCCATCCGGACAGCGCGGGCGAGCGCGCCTGGTTCCTGTTCTATGCCCCCGCGGCGTTCTGCTATCGCATGCTGGTGATGTTCGGCATCGCCCTGTTCCTGGCCGAGCAGTACTTCACCATCGGCGTGGCGCTCGCCATCTGGACGGTGGCGACCGGCGTCGTGCTGCCGCTGGCCAAGTCGCTGCGCCACGTCGCCACCAGCGCCCGGCTGCGCCGCCACCGGGTGCGCGCCATCGCCATCACCGGCGGCGCCCTGGCCGGGCTCGCGTTCCTGCTGTTGCTGGTGCCGGCCCCCCTGCACACCTCGGCGCAGGGCGTGCTGTGGCTGCCCGAATCGGCGATCGTGCGCGCCGGCGCCGACGGCACGCTCACCCGCCTGCTCGCCGAACCGGGCACCATGCTGCGCGCCGGCGATCCGGTGAGCGAAAGCGAGGACCCCTTCCTGCGCGCCCGCATCGCCCGCCTGGCCGGACGCGTCGCGGAACTGGAGGCGCGGCTGCCCGCCGAACGCTTCACCAACCGAGTGGAGGCGGCCGGCACGGAGACGGAACTGGCCCAGGCCCGCGCCGAACTCGCCCGCGAACGCCAGCGCCGCGCCGTCCTGGTCGCCCGCGCCCGCACCGCAGGCGTGCTGGCCATCGCCCGCCCCGACGACCTGCCCGGCCGCTTCCTGCGCGAGGGCGAAGTCATCGGCCACATCCTGCCCGCCGCCGGCGCGCGCATCGTCCGCGCCGCCATCCCCCAGGACGACATCGACCTCGTTCGCAACAGCCTGCGCTCGGTTGCCGTCAAGCTCCCCGGCCACCTCGACCGCGCCCTGCCGGCCCGCCTGGTGCGCGAGGTGCCGGGCGGGCGCGACGAACTCCCCAGCAAGGCCCTGGGCACCGAAGGTGGCGGCACCTTCGCCACCGACCCGCGCGACGTCAACGGCACCCGCACCCTGGCGCGCGTCTTCCAGATCGACCTGGAACTGCCGCCCGAAGCCCCCACCACCGCCTTCGGCAGCCGCGCCCATGTCCGCTTCGAACACCAGTGGGAGCCGCTGGGCGAACAGCTCTGGCGCCGCCTGCGCCAGCTGCTTCTCTCCCGGCTGGAAACATGATCCGCGCCCGCCGCCGCGCGCCGCCCGCCTTCGCCGCCGGCACGCCATACCCCGAACGGCCCGACCCCAAGGCCGGCCGCGTCGACGCCGCCCTCACCGCCGGCTGGGCCACCCACAGCAGCCCCCTGTTCGCCCCCTGGCAGCGCCACCGCCTCGCCCGCTTCGCCGCCGCGGTCGAGGCACTCGGCCCCTCCCTCGCCGATCTCGACGATACCGCCCTGCGCGCCCGCGCCGAGGCATTGCGCGCGCCGCTCACCCGCCAGGGCATGCGCCCCGACCTCGCCGCCGCCGCCTTCGCCCTCACCCGCGAAGCCAGCCGCCGCATCCTCGGCCTGCGCCACCACGCCGTGCAACTGATGGGCGGCGCGGCCATGCTGCACGGCGCGCTGGCCGAGATGGAGACCGGCGAGGGCAAGACCATCACCGCCCTGCTGCCCGCCATCGCCTTCGCCCTGGCCGGCCGCCCGGTCCACGTCGTCACCGTCAACGAATACCTCGCCGCCCGCGACGCCACGCAGCTTCGCCCGGTCTACGAGGCCCTCGGCCTCACCGTCGGACTCGTCGTGCTCGCCGACCCCTCGGACAAGCACCGCGAAGCCTTCGCCCGTGACGTCACCTACTGCACCAACAAGGACCTGGTGTTCGACTACCTGCGCGACCGCATGGCCCTCGGCGCCCGCCGCTCGCGTGGCCGGCTGCTGGTCGGCGAGCTGATGCGTGGCGACGGCGCCTCCCCGCTGCTCCTGCGCGGCCTGCACGTCGCCATCGTCGACGAGGCCGACAGCGTGCTCATCGACGAGGCGCGCACCCCGCTGATCCTCTCCGGCCAGGACGGCACCGGTGAGACCGCCGAATTCTACGCCGATGCGCTCGACCTCGCCGGCCAGCTCGCCCCGGGCACCGACTACCGCCTCATCCCAGCCGAACGCAGCCTGCACCTCACCCCGCGCGGCCAGGCCCGCCTCGCCGCACTGGCCGCCGGCCGCGACGGTCTGTGGATGGTCCGCCGCGCCCGCGAGGAAATCGCCGAACAGGCGTTGATGGCGCGGCACTTCTACCAGCGCGGCGCGCAATACGTCATCGCCGACGGCAAGGTGCAGATCGTCGACGAGTTCACCGGCCGCGTCATGCCCGACCGCTCCTGGGAACGCGGCCTGCACCAGATGGTCGAGGCGAAGGAGGGCGTCGAGATCACCGGCCGCCGCCGCACCCTGGCGCGCATCACCTACCAGCGGTTCTTCCGTCGCTACTTTCACCTGTGCGGCATGACCGGCACCGCCGCCGAGGTCACCGGCGAACTCAGGGCGGTCTACGGCCTCAGGGTCACAAGCGTGCCCACCCACCACCCGCTGCGCCGCCGCAACCTCGGCGTGCGGGTCCTGGTCGACGAGGACGCCAAGTGGAACGAAGTGGTGCGCGACGCCACCGCCGCCATGCGGGCCGGCCGCGCCGTCCTGGTCGGCACCCGCTCCGTCGCCGCCTCACAGGCCGTCGCCTCCCGCCTCGCCGCGACGGGCCTCGCCGCGACGGGCCTCACCGCCGCCGTGCTCAACGCCGAATCCCACGCCGAGGAAGCCGCCATCGTCGCCCAGGCAGGCCGCCCCGGCCGCATCACGGTCGCCACCAACATGGCCGGCCGCGGCACCGACATCAAACTCAGCCCGGAGGTCAGGCAGGCCGGCGGCCTGCACGTCATCCTCACCGAGTTCCACGAAAGCGCCCGCGTCGACCGCCAGCTCTTCGGCCGCGGCGGCCGCCAGGGCGACCCCGGCAGCTACGTCGCCATCACCGCGCTGGACGACGAACTCTTCACCCGCTTCGTCCCCGCCGCCTGGCGCGCCACCCTGCGCGGCATGGCCACCGGCAATGGCGGCATCCTGCCCGAACGCCTCGCCCGCTGGCTGCGCGCCTGGAGCCAATCCGCCGCCGAACGCCTCAACGCCGGCACCCGCCGCCACACCCTGGCCAACGACACACGCACCGAGAAGATGCTGGCCTTCTCCGGGCGTGGGGAATGACGGCGCCAGGGTGTGCTTGCCAGCATGACAACAATGCCACTAAGAGTCCGTCCGGAAACTACATTAACAATTGCATAGTCTCCTGGTCATCAGCCGGATCGACGCGAGTTTGAGGAACGACAGTGCGTTTCGTGTCCGGTTCTCGAAATCTTTGGCAAGGCG
>Ga0105054_10001819_pt1 | contig 34632 bp, 33 predicted proteins | sample BON02_FD_78091 | JGI IMG/M metagenome (GOLD analysis project Ga0105054, IMG submission 78091) | Freshwater microbial communities from Lake Bonney liftoff mats and glacier meltwater in Antarctica - BON-02 (megahit assembly) | ecosystem: Environmental > Aquatic > Freshwater > Ice > Glacier...
CGACAATGCGGGGCACCTATGCGGAAAGGGGGCACGGCGCCGCCGACTTTGTGCCCCCGGTGTGCCCCCTGGCATCCCATGCCCCCGAAGGGGTGGTATTATGGCCCTAAGTCATTGAAATGGTGAGCCCGCTGGGACTCGAACCCAGGACCACCAGATTAAAAGTCCGGTGCTCTACCAACTGAGCTACGGGCTCGCCGCGTGCCTTGAACGACACGCGGGGCCGCAGGTCAAGACATTGACGGGTTAGGAGGCACGTCGAGGCTCGCGGTGGTGCCATAGGCGGGCCCGCCAGCCTTGCGCAGCCGGGCGCCTTCGCGCTCCACGGCGCGAAAGGTGCGGATGAAGTTCCCGGCCGCCAGGCCCGCGATCGCATCGTCGGACCAGCCGCGGCGGATCATCTCGGCCAGCAGGTGGGGGAAGCGGCTCACATCGGCCAGCCCCACCGGCATCGTCGGCACGCCGAAGAAATCCGAGCCTATGCCCACACGCTGCACGCCCACCTTGCCTGCGATGTAGCCGATGTGGTCGGCCACATCCTCCAGCTTTGCCAGCGGGCGTGGCCCATGCGTCTTCTCGTGCTCGGCCAACAGGGAAAGCCGGTCCGATTCGGGCTTCAGCCAGAACGATTGGCGCAGCGGCCCCATCCACTGGCGCACCGCCTCGCTGAGGAAGTCCGGAATGAAGGTGGCCATCACCAACCCGCCCTTCTGGCGCACAAGGTCGAGCACGTCATCGGGCACGTTGCGCACGTGGTCGCACAGGGCGCGGGCGTTGGAGTGGCTGAACACCACCGGCGCCGTGCTGATCTCCAGCACCTGGCGCATCACGCTCGGTGCCACGTGCGCGCAGTCCACCATCATGCCCAGGCGGTTGAGTTCGCCCACAACTGCCCGGCCGAACGCAGTCAGCCCGTCGTGGCGTGGCGCATCGGTGGCGGAGTCGATCCAGTCGAGCGTGCCGTTGTGGCACAGCGTCATCAGCCGCGCCCCGGCTGCATGCCAAACGCGCAGAGGGGCCAGGCTGTTCTCCAAGCCCACGCCCCCCTCTACCGCCAGGATCGAGGCGATCCTTCCGTCACGCTTCGCCCGCACGATATCCGCCGCGCGGCGCACCGGTAGGAACACCTCGGGATGCGCCGCGTTGATCTGCAGAATGACGTCGATCTGCTCCATCACTGCCCGGGCCGGATGGGGGATGTCGGTCGGCACATAGGCGGCCCAGACCTGGCCGCTCACCCGGCCCTGGCGCAGGCGCGGAATGTCGGTGTCGCCATCGTTGCGCAAGCGCGTGAGGTCATAGGCGGCCACGTCACCGTTCGCCGCCGGGTCGTTGCGGATCACCCAGGGCAGGTCGTTGTGCCCGTCCACCAGCGGAATCCTCTCCAGCAGCGCCAGGGCATGCTGCAGGGCGCGATCGGTGGCTGGCTTGGCCATGGCGGGGCTCCACGGGGGCGATGCGCCAGCATGCGGCGGCGTGGCCGGCCCGGCAAGCGGCCCAGGCGCGCTACAGCCCTACGAACCCCTCGGACAGCATGCGCGAAGCCGCCTGCATCTGTTTGTGGACCGCGAACAGGCGTTGGTAACGCCTGGCCATGGCCGGGTCCGGCTGAAACGTGCGGGCGGGCTCGGCCAGCGCCGATTGCGCGGCGCCCAACGTCGGATAGACGCCCAACCCGGTCCAGCCGGCCAGGGCGGCGCCGGTCAGGCCAGGCGTCTCCGTTCCGGCGCGGATTACGGGGCAGCCCAGCACGTCGGCACGGATCTGGCACCACGAATCCACCTGGGCGAAGCTGCCGCCAATCAGCAGCCGCTCGAACGGCAGCCCGCCCAGCAGGTCGCGATCGGCGAAGGCGACACCCTCCAGCACCGAGCGCGCCAGTTCGGCGGGCCCATGCGCGCGGTGCAGCCCGGCAAACCCGGCCCGCGTGGCCGCCGACCAGCCCGGCGCGCCCTCGCCCGACAGCCCCGGCAGGAACAGCAACGGCGGCAGGTCCGGGTCGGCAGCGCCGGCCAGCGCCACCACCGCGGCGGCATCCGGCTCGCCCAGCAGGCCGGCAAGCCATTGCAGGCAATCCACGCCGCCGCCACTCCAACCGCCGGTGTGGAACAGCCCCGATCCCCAAGGCTGAGTGGCAAGGCCCTCGGCCTCCAGCGGCACATCCGTCAGCACCCCGCCGGCATCGTACGTGCCGCTGATCAGATAGGCGTCGCCGAGACAGCCCGAGCCCACCCCCAGGCTGGCACACCAGCTGTCCATCGCCCCGCACAGCACCGGCACCCCCGCCAGCCCCTCTAGCCCCGTGCACGGGCCCACCACCTGCCACGGTTCGAACATCTCCGGCACCAGCCCCGCATCGATCCGGGCGCGGCGGAACAGCGACAGCGCCCGCAGCCCGCCGCGCCGCTCCAGCGCCCAGGCGTTGCTGACGCGGTCGGTGGCCGTGCGTCCGGTCAGGCGCAGCACCAGCCAGTCCTTGGGCTGCAGCACGTGGCGCGCGCGGGCGAAGGCCTCGGGGTCGTGCGTCTGCACCCAGCGCAGCCGCGCCAGCGGATGGCACGGCGTCATCTCCAGCCAGGTACCGCGCGTGATGGCGGCAAGTTCTTCGGCTTCGGCGGTGGCGCCGTGGCGGGGGAAGCACTTCGCCAGGCGAACAGCCTTGCCTGCCCTATCCACCAGCACCTGGCTGCTGCTGAAGCCGGTGGGGATGATCGCCCGCACCTCCGCGGCCGGCAGCTCGGCCACCGCCTCCACCAGCATCGCCCACCAGCCGTCGGGATCGCCCTCCTCGCCGAGGCTGTGGGTGCGCACGGCACTTGCCAGAATGTCGCCGCCACGCCCCACCAGGGCGGCGCACAGCGAGGTTCCGCCCAGGTCAATCGCGAGAATCGTCTCCATCCGGCGCAAACCTATCGACCTACGCCGGGTTTCGCCATGCTTGCAATACGAAACGATGTCACGCCGCTTACGATACCCGATAGGGCAGACGCGCCGTCATCCCTGGTTGCGCCGCAACTCGTCGCGGTTGACGCAGTTGGTCAGCCGCCCGTCGCGAAGATAGTGCAGCACGCACTCGGCGGCCTTGCGTCGGATGTCCAGATTGGCCGGCGGCGAGAAGAACGCAGCATGCGGGGTCACCAGCAGCCGGTCGCGCAGCCATTCCTCCCGGTCGCGCCAAGCGGCGAGCAGCCGGGGCAGGGGCGTGGGAGGCTCAGACGGGAACACGTCCAGCCCCGCGCCGCCAACCCGGCCAGATTTCATCGCGTCATACAGTGCGTCGAGGTCCACCAGCGGTCCGCGCGCGGTGTTGACCAGAATCAGGTCCTGCTTGGCATGGTCCAGCGCCGCCGCATCGATGATGTGTCGCGTCTCGGGCGTGGATGGCGCATGCAGGCTCACCGCGTCGCTCTGCGCCATCAGCTCCGCGACCGAATGCACCCGCCGGCAGCCAAAGCCAAGCTCCACCCCGTTCGGCAGATGTGGGTCGAAGAACACGACATCCATGTCGAAGCCGCGTGCCCGCCGCGCCGCGGCCATGCCGATACGCCCGAACCCGATGATGCCGAACACCCCGCCGCGCAGCCGCCGCATGAGCCGCGGGCCGGGCGCCCAGCCCCAGTGGCCGATGGGGTCGTCGCGCAGCTTTTCCTGGTAGTGCACCACCCCGCGCGCCAGAGTGAGCATCAGCGTCACCGCATGGTCGGCCACCTCCGAGGTGCCATAGTCCGGAACGTTGCACACCGGCACCCCGCGCGCCGACCACGCCGCGACGTCCAGGTTGTCGTAGCCGACGCCGAGCCGGATGATGATCTTGCAGTTCGGGTACTGCGCCACCGGCCCGACATCGTGGTTGGCCGAGCCGGTGATGATGCCATCGGCCGCGCCCATCTCCGCAGTCGTGGGGGTACCGCCGACGCCGTACATCGCCAGCGTGGCGGCATCGCCGAAGGTCGCCTGCTCCAGCCCGTCGCTGGGAAGCGGATAGTTGAGGTAGAGCACCTTCATGTCAGCAATCTCCCATCCCGCACCCCATCGGCCTCATACCCGCCGGACATTCCAGGGATAGGAGCCGATCCCCGGCAGGATGCCGGTGATGCCGCGGTTGTAGGTGGTGAAGGTGGTGTACTGCCCCAGCGGCACCAAGGGTGGGTCGTCGAACAGGATCTGCTGGATTTTGTCGTAGATCGGCTGTTGCGGCTCCTCGGGCGAGGTGTCGAGCCACTCCTGGGTCAATGCCTCGATCTCAGGCTTCTCGTACCAGCCGGTCCAGCCCTTCTGGCCCATGCCGCGGATGAAGAAGCTCATCGCCGGCGAGGCCATGGTCACGTTCGACCCGGCGGTGTGGTAAAGGCTCCAACCGCCCGACTCCACCGGGCCGCGGTTGGTGGTGCGCTGGATCATCGTGCCCCAGTCCATCGCCTGGAAGTCGACATTCATGCCCAGCCGGCGCAACAGGTCGCCGCTGACCTGGCCGAAGGCGTTGTGGTGGTGGATGTCGGTGGGCACCAGCAGCACGATGCGCTCGCCATTGTAGCCGGATTGCGCGATCGCCTTCTTCGCCGCGGTCAGGTCCTCGGGCATCGGCATCGCGGCGGTGCCGGCGGTCTCGGTCACGTCCGGGGCGCCGCACGGGAAGTAGGCCCGGCAGGTGCGCCAGGCCTGGTCGCCATCGCCGGCGCCGGCGCGCATGTAGTCGGCCTGGTTGACCGCCTGCAGGATCGCGCGCCGCAGCTTGATGTTGTTGAATGGCGGGTTCAGGTGATTGAAGCGCAGCACCCCCATCCAGCCGAACGGGTCCTTTACCTCCAGCACCAGGTTGGCGGCGCGGTCCACCAGCGGGCGCAGGTCGGCCGGGGTGGATTCCCACCAATCCATCTCGCCGGCCTGCATCGCCGCCACCGCCGTGCCGTGGTCGGACATGGTGGTCCATTCCACCCGGTCGAAATACGCCACCTTGGCCCCGGCGGTGCGGTCGGGCGCGTCCTGGCGCGGCACGTATTTCTCGAACCTCGCGTACACCACCTTGCTGCCAGGGTTGAACTCGTCGGCGACGAAGCGGAACGGGCCGCTGCCCACCACCTCCTTGATGGCGGTGAAGGCGTCGACGTCGCCGAAACGCGCCGGCATGATGAAGGCCGGCAGGCCGCTGGTGCGCCCCAGCGCCGTCAACAGGCGCGGGAAGCGGCGCTTGAAGCGAAAGCGGATCGTGCGGTCGTCCGGCGCGTCGATCTCGTCGACCACGCGCATCATCGCCGCCCCGAACGAATCGCGCCGGGCCCAGCGCTTGATGCTGGCCACGCAGTCCACCCCGCGCACCGGCGTGCCGTCGTGGAACAACAGGCCTTCGCGCAGCCGGATCGTCCAGTTGCGGTAGTCGCTGTCCACCGTGTGGCCCTCGGCCATCTGCGGTGCCGCGCTGTAGTCCGCCCTGGTGCCGTACAGCGTGTCCCACACGTGGTAGCCGTGGTTGCCGGTCACCAGCGAGGCCGTCCAGACCGGATCGAGCACCGTCAGCCCGGTGTTGGGCACGAACCGCAACACCCGCGGATCGCGGCGCTGGGCGCGCGAAAGGCTGGGTGTGGCAAGCGTGGCGGCAAGCCCGGCGCCGCCGGCGAGCACGGTACGGCGGGCAAGCGACGGCGAGCCGGAGGCCGGCATGTCAGGCATGGCGTTTTCTCTCCCGTGGACGTTGCTGTCCTTGGCTCAAACGCTAGGTGCGCCCGCCCGGCGCTGTCAATTGCAACCGCTCCGCCGCGGGCGCGCCCGTCAAGGCCAGGTGCGCGTACGCAGCGCCAGCCAGCTCGCCAGCCCAGCCGGGAAAAGCCCGCAGGCCACCACCCAGGCGAAGCCCTTCACGATCGTGTCGGGGTCGCCCCCCCCCAACCCGGCGGCACTCGCCGCCAGCCCCGTCAGCGCCGCGCCGATGGCATAGCCGGCGGATTGCACGGTCGGCACCAGGCCTGCGGCGCGGTCGCGCTCACCGGCGGGTGCGGCACGCATCACCGCCAACGACAGGAAGGCCCAGCCGATGCCGAAGCTCGCCCCAGCCGCCGCCAGGAACGGCACCATCGCCCAGGGCAGGCCTGCGGCCACCGCGCCAAGCTGCCCGGCCACCGCCAGCGCCAGCACCACCGGACCAAACCGGATGCCGAAGGCGGGCATGCCGGGATGGGAGATATTCGCCACCACCAGCATCGCGGCACTCCACGACAGCGGGCCAAGGGCATACATCGCGCCGGCCACTATCGGCGAGAAACCCCAGCCCTGCTGCAACGCCAGGGTCAGGTGCACGATGGTGAAGGAATGCGCCACCGGCATCAGCAGCACCAGCAGCAGCCCCGCGCCGAGCGCCGTCGAGGGACGAAACGCGTCGCCCGGGAACAGCCGCGTGGCGCTGCGCCGGTCGGCCACCACCACCCCCGCCAGCACCGCGCCACCCGTCGCCACCGCCGCCGCCGCCCCGCCAATGCCCCCGGCCAGCGACGAGGCCGCCACCAGCAATATGCCCACGGCGATTGCCGACAGGCGCAGCAGCGGCGTGGCCCGCGGCGCCGCATCGGCCAGGCTGCGCGGCACGATCACCAGCACCAGCGCCAGGAACACCAGGGCCACCGGCGCATTCACCAGGAAGGCGGCGCGCCACGACACCGCCTCGGTCAGCACGCCGCCCACCACCGGCCCGGCGAACCCGGCCAGCGCCCACACCAGCGCCTCCGCGGCGAACACCTTGGGGGCCAGGCGCGGCGGAAACAGTGCCGGGATCAGCCCATAGCTGATGGCGGCCACAACGCCCTCGCCCGCACCCTGCAGCGCCCGGCCGAACAGCAATACCGGCATCGACCCCGCCCCGCCGGCCACCAGCGTGCCGGCCAGGAACGTCGCCCCACCCAGCAGCAACCCGCCGCGTGCGCCCAGCCGTGCCTTCAACCCCGCACCCCCGGCGCCGCCGACGATCGCCGCCACCAGGAACGACGTGGAGGCCCAGGCCAGCAGCGCCACCCCGCCGATCTCCACCACCGCGCTCGGCAGCGCGGTGGCCACTAGGAAGGTGTTGAAGGCGTACAGCCCGATGCCCAGCGACAGCATCACCAGCGGGCCCAGATGCGGGCGGCGCAGCAGGTCCGCCCACTCGGATCCCGGGGCGGTGCCTGGCGCGGGCGGCGTCACGTCGCCCCGATGGTGGCCTCGATCTTAACCCGCAGTTCGGCGGTGATCTCCGGCATCACCCCGAACCAGGCGGCGAAGGCCGGGCGCGCCTGGTGCAGCAGCATGCCCAACCCGCCCACGATCGGGTTGCCACGGGTGCGCGCGTCGGCCAGCAGCGGCGGCACCAGCGGGTTGTAGACGATGTCGCAAACCAGCGCCGTGACGGGCAGGGCATCCAGCGCCATGTCCAGCGGTGGCTGCCCGGTCATGCCCTGCGTCGTCGTGTTCACCAGCAGCGCCGCCCCGTCCAGCGCGGCATGGCGGTCGGCCCAGTCGATCACCTCGATTCCGCCATCGAACTCATCGCGCAACTGCTCGGCCCGCGCGCGCGTACGGTTGGCCAGGCGCACCACCGGCGCGCCCTCGTCGAGCAGGCTGACCACCACCGAACGCGCACCGCCGCCGGCACCCAGCACCACCGCCGGCCCGGCATCGCCACGCCACGACGGCATCGCCTCGCGCAGGCTCTCGACGAAGCCGTAGCCGTCCTTGTTGTAGCCTGACAGCGAGCCGTCGGCCTCCACCACCACCAGGTTCACCGCCCCCATGCGCCGTCCCACCGGGTCCACCCGGTCCACCAGGCGCGCGGCCTCCTCCTTGTGTGGCACCGTCACATTGGCACCGGCGAAGCCCAACGCCGCCAGCCCGCGCAGCGCCGCCTCCAGCCGTCCCGGTGCCACCGGCATCGGCACATAGGCGCCTTGTATGCCATACTGCGCCAGCCAGTGGCCGTGCAGCATCGGCGAGCGCGATTGCGAAACCGGCCAGCCGATGATCCCGGCAACACGGAACGGCTGCGGCGCGATTGCCTTGGGCGCGGGCATGGACACTCCTACATCAGCACTCGGTTAGCAAAGGGAGACGGGAAGCGATGCGCGACGTCAAGACGATCGGGGCCGACGACGCCCGCCGCGGCATCGCCGCGGTGCGCGCAACGGCGGAACGGCGCGATGCCGCCGTGGTGGTGGCCATCGCCGATGCCAACGGTGAACTGCTCGCCCTGCTGCGCATGGACGGCGCCGGCCCGGCCGACATTGCCCCCGCCATTGCCAAGGCCTTCACCGCCGCCCGGCTCGGCCAGCCCACCAGGGCGATCGACACCGCCGCGCGCCACCCCAAGACCGGCTTCGATCTCGCGGGCTTCGGCGACCCGCGCATCGTCGGCCTCGTCGGCGGCGTGCCGGTGAACCATGGCGGCGAAACCGTGGGCGGCATCGGCGTCAGCGGCGCGGTCCCGGACACCGACGAGGCCCTGGCCGAAGCGGGCCTGGCAGCCATGCTGGCGCCCTACGCCCCGCTGCAGGGCGCCGACGACGAGGCGATACCGGGTCCCTGACGGCCCTCACTCCAGATCCAGCGGAAACACCGGCCGCCGCAACCGGGTATACGGAAACGTCCGGCTGTCCGACGAACACGGCCCGCGGGTGGTTACGGTGTGCGTCTCCGACATGATCTTGTCATAGGCCTGCCGGTGCGCGACGGCCGCCTTCACCCCGATCACCCGCAATTCCTCCGGGTTGATCCCCTGGCTGCGCCACTGGCCAAGATCGAACGGCGCCGTCTTGTGCGATGTCAGCAGGATGGTGATGCCGCGATGGCGCACCACGGCGCACGGCCCCATCGAAATATACAGGCCCTGGCTGCCCGCCATGTGCGAGTGCCGGTCCTCCAGCGTGAACGCGCCGTCGGACGCCGACAGCTTCTCCACCTCCAGCACCACCGGCCCCAGGTCGAGCCGGCTGCCCTTGCCACTGAGCGGCAGGGTGATGCGCCCACCCACCGCCACCGCGCCCAGCGCCCGCACCGCCTCGGGATCGTTCAGGATCACCCCGCCGCCCTGCACGTCGTGCTTCAGCATCGCGCGCAAAATGTCGGTGCAGTCCCCCGGCGCCCCGCCGCCGATATTGTCGGCCGGCTCCACCAGCAGCACAGGTCCGGGCCGGTTGGGCAGGCCGCGTGCCAGCACGGCGTCGGCGTCGCCCTGCGGCGGAATCCCCTTGTGGCGCAGCTCCCAGGCGAGGTCGCCCAGCTTCCCCAACGCCGCCTCGGCACGCGCCGGCTCGCCCTGCGTAATGGCGGAGAAGCTGATGCCGGCATGGTTCGAATCACCGAAGCTGTAGCCGCCGATCACGTTGATCACGAGGATCTCGGGGTCCTCCGCCTCGATCCGCCGCGCCAGCGCGCACAAGTCGCGCATCGGGCTGTCGGCGGTGCCGGTACCAGTCGGCGGCACCACGATCGGCGTGCCGCGCCAGACCATTTGCGGCACAAGGCCGGTCTTCAACGCCCGGGCCAGCAGCGTGGCGGCACGCTCGGCGGCCTCATGAGCATCGGTGTGCGGCGTGTTCCGGTAGCTGACCAGCCCGTTCGCATGGGCGCACATCTCCGGCGTCAGCGTCGCGTGCTGGTCGTGCACCCCGAACAGCGGCAAAGCCGCCGCACCGGGCAGGGCACGGATACGGGCGAGCAGCGCGCCCTCGGGGTCTTCCATCCCGGTGGTCACCATCGCCCCGTGCAGCCCGAGATAGATCCCGTCCAGCCCCTCGGCCAGCGCCGCGCGCGCCAGCGGCTCAAGCTCCGCCCAGAACGCATCGAACACCGCCTGCTCCACCGTGCCCGACGGCGTGGCGCCCCAGTCCAGCGTCGGCACCACCGTCCAGCCCTCCCGCTCGGCCACGCCCAGGAACCCATCCACCTGCGACAGGTCGCCGCGCCGCGCCATGATCCCGGCGCCGTCGCGGCGGCGGAACGCCTCCACCCCGGTGGTTTCATCCACGAAGCTATGCGTCTCGTGGAACAGGCCGGCGAACAGGATGCGGGACATGGGCGGGTCCTCCTGGCCGCGAGCCTAGCGGCGGTGGCATTGACGCGCCATGCCGCCACCGCTTGAGTTGCCGCACTCGCCCCGCCCCGTCCCGAAGGCCAGGAGTTCCCGTGCGCATCTTCGCCGCCAGCCTCGCCACCGAAACCAACACCTTCGCCCCCATCCCCACCGACCGCCACAGCTTCGTGCCCACCTATTTCCCGCCCGGCACCCACCCGGACACACCGACCCTGTGCAGCGCCCCGCTGGTGGTGGCACGCCGCCTCGCGCGCGAGCAGGGTCACACGCTGGTCGAGGGCAGCTCCGCCTGGGCCGAACCCGCCGGCATCGTCGGCCGCGCCACCTACGAGCACCTGCGCGACGAAATCCTCGCCCAGCTGCAGGCCGCCCTCCCGATGGACGTCATCCTGTTCGGCCTGCACGGCTGCATGGTCGCCCACGGCTACGACGACTGCGAAGGCGACCTGCTCGCCCGCGCCCGCGCCCTCGCACCCAACGCCGTCATCGGCGCCGAGCTCGACCTGCACGCCCACCTCACCGACGCGATGGTGGCCAACGCCGATTTCCTCGTTGCCTTCAAGGAATTCCCCCACACCGACTTCCTCGCCCGCGCCGAAGACCTCGCCGCCCTGTGCGTGGCAAAGGCACGCGGCGAGATCGCGCCCCATGCCTGCCTGTTCGACCTGCGCCACATCGGCGGCTACATGACCGGCCGCGAGCCGGGCCGCAGCTTCGTCGACCGCCTGTTCGCGCTGGAGGGCCGCGACGGCATCCGCTCCATCTCCGTCATCCACGGCTTCCAGGCCGCGAACGTGTACGACGTCGGCAGCAAGGTGCTGGTCTATGCCGACGACAAGGCCAAAGGCGACGCGCTGGCCGACCGCCTCGGCCGCGAACTGCTCTCCTGGGGCGGCAGCGGCGTGCCCGTGCACCTCAAGACCGCCGAGGCCGTGGCCGACGCCATCGCCACCGAGGGCTAGCCCGTCGTCCTCGCCGATCGCTGGGACAACCCGGGCGGCGGCGTCGCCGGCGACAGCACCTTCCTCATCGAGGAACTGATGAAGTTCCCCCAAATCCCCGCCGCCGCCGGCGCCCTGTGGGACCCGCAGGCCGTGGCCTTTTGCATCGCCGCCGGCCCGGGCGCGGTGATGCCGCTGCGCTTCGGCGGCAAGGCGGCTTCCACCTCCGGCCGTGCCATCGATGCCGTCGTGACCGTGCGCGCCGTCACCGACGACCTGCGCATCCCCTTCGAGCAGAGCACGGTCTCCCTCGGATCGGCCGCCGCCATCACCATCGGCACTCTCGACGTGGTGCTGGCCAGCTTCCGTGCGCAGACCTTCAGCCCAGCGGTCTTCACCCATCTCGGCATCGACCTCGCGGCCAAGAAGATCGTGGTGGTGAAGTCGTCCAACCACTTCTTCGCCGCCTTCGCCCCGATCGCCGCCAAGATCATCTATGTCGATTGCGGCGGCCCGTACCCGCCCGACCCGGCGCGCATCCCCTACACGAAAATCCGCCGCCCCATCTCGCCGCTGGACGCCAACCCGTGGCTGCACCCCAGCAATTACTGACCCGGCGCCTCGACCTTCGCCCACCCCGAAAACACCGCCTCGCGGTCGAGCAGTTCGTGGCAGATATGGAACGAACCCTCTACCGCCGCGACCTCACTCCCCGGGCGTGCCCCCCACCCACGGCAGCACCCGCCCGGTGATGGCGATATGCTGGCCCTGGCGCACCACCGCCCCCCAGGCCTGCGCGATCACCAGCCCGTCCACCCCCGCGCGCACCGGCCACGGGTCCAGGTCGATGCGCTGGAAATCATGCAACCAGCCCACCAGCGCGCCCGCCGCCACCGTCTCGCCGCACGCCACTACCGGCTCGTAATGCCCGTCGAACGGCGCGACGGTGAAGCACTCCCGGTCCACCATCGCCGCCAGCGTCTGCGTCCCCGCCTGCTCGGCCATCTGCGCCACCTGCAGCGCCACGCTCACCCCGCCGCAGCGCGACAGGTCCGGCTGCACCACGTCCACGCAGCCCTCGCCGATGAACCGCTCGAAATCCCACACTGTCGCCACCTGCTCCCCGGCCGCGATCGGCACGGGGCTGGACCGCCGCACCGCGGCATACTCGTCGAACCGCTCGGGATGGATGAAATCCTCCACCCAGCCGACATCGTACTCCGCCAGCCACCGGCACAACCGCTCCGCCTCGCGCCGCGTCCGCAACACACCGGAGAACGGTTGCTCCGGGTTCTTCCACCCCGCCGGATACCACCCGGGATCGACCAGCAGATGCCGCTCCGGCCCCAGCACGCCACGCGCGGCCGCCACCAGTTCCCGGTCGCGCCCCTCATCCTGCCCGAACACGCCCCAGCCGAACTTCACCGCCCGAAACCCGCGCGCCACATAACCCCGCGCCGCCGCCGCCATCCCCTCCGGCGTGTCGCGGAACAGGGTGGAGGCATAGGCGGTGATGCTGTCCCGCCGCCGCCCGCCCAGCAGCCGCCCCAGCGACTGCCCCGCCGCCCGTAATAGGCGCTGCCGACATACATCTTGTCCCACAGGCGCTGCACGTCCCGCGGGTCCTCGCCCACCAGCAGTCCGGCCAGCGTCTGGAACCCCGGTATCGACATGCCCTGGCCGGAGATGATCGCCACCGCCGCTGGCGCCAGCGTCTCGGCATCGGCCCACCCGGTCAGCCCTGCGTCGGTGGCCACCCGCACCAGCAACTGCCAGTCGCCGTTGTCCGTCGCCTCCTCACCCCCCGCCGCCGCCCCATAGCTGGCCTCGCCGCGCAGCAGGATCGGTTCCACCTCGGTGATGCGCATAAGCCCCCTCGCGGTCGTCGCGCCGCGAGCATAGGATGCCGCCCATTCGGCGCAAACGGAGGCGGGCATGCTGCACAACGCGAAGGATTCGGAACTGCGGGCGCGGGCGGCGAAGGTCGTGCCGGGCGGCATGTGGGGCCACCAGAACGCCGCCAACCTGCCGGAAGGCTATCCGCAGTTCTTCGCCTCGGGCGACGGCTGCCGCATCCGCGACGTCGACGGCCGCGAATACATCGACTTCATGTGCAGCTGGGGCCCGGTGCTGCTCGGTCACCACCACCCCGAGGTCGAAGCCGCCGCCGCCCGCCAGGCCGCATTGGGCGACTGCCAGAACGGCCCCGGCGAGGCGATGGTCGAATTGGCCGAACTGCTGGTCGACACCATCCCCCACGCCGATTGGGTCCAGTTCCAGAAGAACGGCACCGACGCCACCACCATGGCCGTCACCTTTGCCCGCGCCGGCACCGGCCGCCGCAAGGTGCTCGTCGCCCACGGCGCCTACCACGGCGCGGTGCCCTGGACCTCGCCCTCCCTCTCCGGCGTCACCGCGGAGGACCGCGCGCATATCGACCATTTCACCTTCAACGACATCGCCAGCCTGGAAGCCGCCGTCGACCGCCATGCCGGCGACCTCGCCGCCATCCTCGTCTCCGCCTTTCGCCACGATGTCGGCATCGACCAGGAGATGCCCACCCCCGAATTCGCCCGCCGTGCCCGCGAGCTTTGCGACGCCACCGGCGCCGCCCTGATCATCGACGACGTGCGCGCCGGCTTCCGCCTGCATCTCGGCGGCTCGTGGGAGGGCCTGGGCGTGCGCCCGGACCTCGCGGCCTGGAGCAAGTCGATCGCCAACGGCCACCCCCTGGCCTGCATCACCGGTAACGACCGCTTCCGCGACCCGGTGCGGAACACCTTCTCCACCGGCTCGTTCTGGACCGCCGCGGTGCCGATGGCAGCCGGCGTGGCCACCATCAACGCCCTCAAGCGCGACGACGGCATCGGCCACATGACCGCGATGGGCAACCGCTTCCGCACCGGCATGGCCACGCTTTCGGCGAAGCACACCATCGCCATCCGCCAGTCCGGCCCGGTCCAGATGCCGCTGGTGCTGTTCGACGACGACGCCGACCAGCGTAAGGCACACGCCTTCTGCTCCGCGTCGCTGCGCGCCGGCGCCTACTTCCACCCCAAGCACAACATGTTCCTGTGCACCGCCCACACCGCCGCCGACATCGACGCCGCCCTCGTGGCCGCCGATGCCGGATTCGGCGCCGTGACGCGGCTGTAGGCAAGGAAGAATGTTCTTTTTTGAAAAAAAGAACCAAAAAACGTTCATCCATTGGCTCGGTGGCTAACACATCGCAAACGAGTGAAAGTCTTTTTGCTTCTTTTTCTACAGAAAAAGAAGATCCTTCCTTCCCTTGTCTTTCTGCCTCTCTGGAAAATTCTAAGCCGGCTTCCTATCGCCGATAAACCGCCGCCGCATTGCCCCGGTAGAACGCCCGCGCCTGCGCCGCATCCAGCCGGATCGGCAGCGCCGTCATCGGGTCGTCGAAATCCCAGTGCGGATAGTCCGAGGCGAACATCAGCCGCTCCAGCCCGATCCAGCCGATCAGGTCGGCGAGGTGCTGCGGGTTCGCCGGCTCCTCCATCGGCTGGGTGGTGAACCACACGTTGCGCTTGATGTATTCGCTCGGCGCCATCGTCAAATGCGGCGTCTCGCTGCGCAGCGTCTTCCAGTGCTTGTCCAGCCGCCAGGCGAGCGACGGCACCCAGCCGAACCCGCCCTCGATCATCACGAAGCGCAAGGCCGGAAGCTGCTCGAATACGCCTTCGACGATCATCGAGGTGAGCTGCGCCTGTACCGCCTGCGCGTGGCCCAGCATGTCCTCGATGTAGTAGCTGGCCCAGCCGGACGACGTGTTCGGGTTGCCGCCGAAGCCGAACGCATGCATCCCCACCGGCAATCCCGCCGCCACCGCCGCCTCGAAGATCGGCCGATAGCGCAGCCCGCCCAAAGGTGCTGCGGTGCGCGACAACAGGTACACGTGCCCCACATGCGGGCTGCCCGCCCACCGCTCGATCTCGGCGACCGCCGAAGCCGGGTCCTCGTAGTTCACCACCACCGAGGCACGCAGCCGCGGCTCGGGCTTGGCCAGGAACTCCACTTGATAGTCGTTCATCGCCGCGCACATCGCACTGCCCAGCGCCGGCAGCATGAAACTGTTGGATGGCGTGGGCGGATTGATCGTGCCGAATTCCACGTTGTAGGCGTCGAGATGCTGGCTGCGGATGAACTCCAGGTCGGTGCCCGGCGGCTTGCCCGAAGGCGGCCAGGCATCGCGCCGCGCCGCGGCCGGCTGCGCCTTCGGATAGTTCGGCCCACCGCCGGACAGGCCGGTGCGGTGCGACATGCCGAACGTGGCGATATGGTCGATCCAGCGCCGCTCCAGGAACGGATACAGCGCCTCCCACGACGGCGGGCCGAGATGCAGGTCGATATCGGCGATGCCGAGTCGGCTGGCGGCGGGCCGGCCGGCTGCCTCGGTGCGGAGTTGGACGTTCACGACGGTTCCATCCTCAAGCCGTTCTGCCCACAGCCTACCATAATGCGCCACCCCGGCCAACGATCCGCCGCACCAGGACTGCAACCCGTGGCCTGGGCCGGCGTTGCGCTGACATGGAACAGCACATCACCATCGCCCGCCCGGCCGACGCGGTTTTCGCCTACCTGGCCGACCCCGCGCATATCTTCGCTTGGCTGCCGCAACTGCGGCGCGTGGAGAGCGAGCTGCCACGCTCGGGCCTTAACGCCGATGCCGCGCGGTCAACCATCGCCTGGGAGTTCGAGCCGGCCGGGGACTGGCACGTGCAGGGCGTGGAGGATGTCACCCGGCTCACCCTGCGCCTGCACCGCGACGTGGCCCCGCCGGCTGACCCTACCGAGCACGAAACCCTGCGCGAGGCGGCGCGCTTCAGCGCCCTGGCAGCGCTGCACAGCCTGAAATCGCACCTCGAGGGCGTGGGCGGCGGCGACCCGGACCTGCCGGTGCACAATGCCCGCGCCGGCCTGTTCGGCCATACCGCGACCCAGGACCCGGAAATCTGAGCCGCCGGGGCGCCAGCCGTTCGCCCGCGGCGAAGCCCCCGCGACAATCCCTCCCCGATCGGCCATGATCGCTCCCGCGAATCACAAGGGAGGACGATGCATGAGCGGGGCAGACAACTGGGTGCGCGTGGCTGCAGCCAGCGACGTGGGCGAGGGCGCAGCGATACCGGTGGAAGTGAACGGCCTGTCGCTGGCCATCTACCACCTCGCCGACGGCAAGTATTACTGCACCGACAATATCTGCACCCATGCATTCGCACTGCTCACCGATGGCTGGCTTGAAGGCACCACCATCGAGTGCCCGCTGCATGCCGGGCAGTTCGACGTATGCACCGGCAAGGGGCTCGGCGCGCCAATCGAGGAGGACCTCAAGACCTTCGCGGTGAAGGTCGAGGGCGACGACGTGCTGGTGAACCTGCCCGCTTGAGCCGTTCCGCCTGATCCCCACCCGCCTGCCCCGAAACCCAAAACGCCCGCGTGCCATTCAGCGCGCGGGCGGTCCGTCAGGCACCGCCGAGGCTACATCTCGACGACGAGATACCGCTCCTCCACCGACACCGGGATGGTCTCGGCGACATACGGCCCCGCCACCACCTTGGTGCCGGCCTCCACCTCCACCGGATAGGTGCGGGTCCTGATCCGCTCCGGCTCGCAGTAGCTCTGCCCGGTCTTGATATCGAATTCCCAGCCATGCCACGGGCAGCGCAGGATCTCGCCCTTGCGCGAATACACGTATTCCCCCGGCTGCTTCGCCTCGCGCAGCCCGGTGATCAACCCCTCGCACATCGGCCCACCCTGGTGCGGGCAGCGATTCAGCATGCCGTAGTATTCGCCATCCAGGTTGAAGATGGCGATCGGCCGCCCCCGCACCATCACCAGCTTGCGCCCGCCCGGCGGTATCTCCTGGGCGGTCGCCACCACGTGTCGGCTCATCGGCGATCCCTTACCCGGCGCAGCCGCGATACACATTCCGGGCATTGCCCAGGAAGAACGCCCGCCGCTGCGCCTCGCTGATGCGCAGCGGCAGCGCATGGACGGGGTCGTCGAAATCCCAGTGCGGATAGTCGGTGGCGAAAATCAGCCTGTCCCAGCCCATCCAGTTCATCGTGTCCAGCAGATGCTCGCGCGGCTCCGGCTCCTCCATCGGCTGCGTCGTCCACCACACGAACTCGCGCATGTACTCGCTCGGTAGCCGCTTCAGGTGCGGCGTCTCGCTGCGCAGCGTGCGCCAGTGCTTGTCCAGCCGCCAGGCCAGCGACGGCGCCCAGGCGAACCCGGCCTCGATCATCACCATCTTCAGCCCGAGAAAGCGCTCGAACACGCCCTCCACGATCAGGCTGGTCAAACCGGCCTGCTGGCACTGGCTGTGCCCGGTCATCTCCTCGATGTAGTAGCTCGGCCAGCCACCCGGCGTCACCGGGTTGCCGCCATAGCCGAAGGCATGCACCCCCACCGGCATCCCCACCTCGGCCGCCGCCTCGTAGATCGGCCAGTATTTCCGGCTGCCCAGCGGCTCGGCGGTGCGGCTCAGCATCAGCACCTGCACGAAGGCCGGATTGTCGGCATAGCGGCGGATTTCCGCGGCCGAGGCGATGGCATCCTCGTACGGCACAACAACCGAGGCCTTCAACCGGCTGTCCTTGCTGGTCCATTCCGCCAGCTGCCACTCGTTGGTGGCATGGCACAGCGCCGCACTCAACTCCGGGTTCTGCACCCCTTGGCCCGAGCCCAGCGGGTTCAGGATGCCCAGCTCCACGTTGTTCGGGTCCAAATGCTGCTGCTGCATGAACGACAGCGAGCTGCCCGGCCGCCCCCCCTCGGGCGGATAGGCATCGCGCCGAGAGGCGTTCGGCTGGCTCTTCGGATAGGCCGGCCCCGCCTGCCAGCCCTGCCGTGACGGTGAGCCGTATTGCTCCAGGTGCTCCACCCAGCGCTTCGACAGCCAGGGATGGAAATCCTTCGCCCCGCTGCGCGCGGGATGGATATCGCCGTCGCCCACGGCAATGCGGCTGGCGGCGGGGGCATCCTGGGTGGGGAGCGAGCGAACCTCGACGTTCATGCAACCGGCTCCATCAGGCGGGCATAGGTGGCCCGCGGGTTGTCGACCATGATCTTGCGGACCAGTTCCGCCGGCAAGCCCTCGGGGATCGCAGCCGTGCCGTCGAACTGGTAATGCGGATAATCCGTCGAGAACAGCAGCAACTCGTCGGACTGCATGTGGTCCATGATGCGCAACAGGCTCTCGCGGTCCGGCGGCCCGTCCACCGGCTGCAGCGACAGCCGCACGTTGCTGCGCACGATATCCATCGGCGCCCGGTCCACCCACGGAATTTCCATCCGTAGCCCGCGCCAGTACTTGGTCAGCCGCCACAGATGCGCCGGCAGCCAGGTGAAGCCGGATTCCAGCAACACCACCTTCAGGTTCGGGAACTTGTTGAACACGCCCTCGCAAATCAGGCTGGTCAGCTGCGTCTGGAACGCCTGCGCCTGGCCCACATAGTCCTCAGTATAGTAGCTCGGCCAGCCCACCGGCGTCGGCGGGTTGTGATAGGCGCTGCCGGCATGAACGCCCACCGCCAGCCCGTGCCGCTCGGCCGCGGCATAGATCGGCCAGTGGTGCCGCCGCCCCAGCGGCGTGTCGCCCATCACCAGCAGCAGCACCTGCACGAAGCGCTTGTCCTGCGCACAACGCTCGATCTCGTCCACCGCCATCTCGGCATTCTGGATCGGCACCACGATGGAGGCGCGCAGCCGCGGGTCGCGGTCCAGCCACTCCTTGGCCATCCAGTCATTCACCGCCCGCGCGAACGCCGCCGCCATGTCCTCGCTGAACAGCAGCTGCACCCCGTACAGGCAGTTGGCGATGGCAATCGACGTACCGAACGGGTCCAGCGCCTGTGCGCGCACCATCTCGATCGTCGATGCCGCCCGCCCTTGCTTCGGCCGCCAGTCCGCCCGGCAGGTCAGCGGCGAGTTCAGCGGATAGGAGATCGTGTTCAGCTCGTCGATGCCGCGGATGATCACCTGCTCGCGCCAGTGGTCCTCCAGATACGGCATCAACGCCTCAACGCTCGGCACCGACGGATGGATGTCGCAGTCGATGGCGCCAGAAGGCCATTGGCTCATTGCGTCGTCACTCCCGGGCACGCGGCCCGCCATTCGGGGTCCTTGCCGACACAGTACAACGATCCGGCCGCGCGGTCATCCATGCGAATTGCACATCGTTGGCATGAATCCGCGATGAACGCCGCGCCAAGGCGGGGTTTCGCCCAATTCCCTCCCCCCGGCGCCTGCTCTACGCTGCCGCTTTCCACCCGAGGAGCCGACGTGAGCGACCTGGACCACACCCTGCTGCACCGGCGCGTCGCGCACCTCCTGGCCCCCTGGCGCAACACCGTCGGCCCGGGCGTCAGCGTCGGCGTGGTGCTGGGCCGCGACCTGGCGCTGCACGAAAGCGCCGGCCTGGCCAGCATCGAGCACGAAGTGCCCATCGGCCCCGCCACCACCTTTCGCATCGCCTCGGTTTCCAAGCAGTTCACCTGCGCCGCCGTGCTGATGCTCGCCGAGGAGGGACAGCTGTCGCTCGACGATGACATCCGCCTGCACGTCCCGGAGTTCTCCGACCCCGGCCATGTCGTCACCATCGACCACCTGATGCACAACACCTCCGGCATCCGCGACATGCTGGAGATCATGCGCGCCGGCGGCTGCGACCTCTCCATGCCCGCCACCCACCAGCAACTGCTCGACGGCATCTGCCGCCAGCGCAGCCTGAACTTCCCGCCCGGCAGCCGCTACCTCTACAGCAACAGCGCCTTCCTCCTGCTCGGCGTCATCGTCGAGCGTGTGTCCGGCGAGAAGCTGCGCCACTTCCTCGAACGCCGTATCTTTATCCCCTGCGGCATGTCGATGACCCGCATGGTCGAGAGCACCACCGAACTCGTGCCGGGCCTCGCCACCGGCTACCTGCCCGCCGACCCGGCCGAGGGCATCGGCCCCTGGAGTCGCGCCCAGCACGCCTTCCCCCTGCACGGCGAAGGCGCGCTGGTCTCCTGCGTCACCGACCTCGCCCTGTGGCATCGCGCCTGCGAAACCGGCCGGCTGGGCGCCACCCTGTCCGCCGCCCTCGAAGCCTGCGGCCCGTTCACCAACGGCACGATGAACGACTACGCCCGCGGCCTGCGCATCGCCGAGGTCCGCGGCATCCGCACCCTCAGCCACGGCGGGCTCTGGCCCGGCTACAAGACCGAGTTCCTCCGCATCCCCGAACGCGACGCCGCCATCATCGTCATCGCCAACAACGCCACCGCCGACCCCTACGCCATCGGCCAGCAGATCCTCGACCACCTCCTCGACGACATGCCCGGCGTGAAACCTGCCCCCCGCCTGCCGGAGGCCGACGTGCTCGCCCGCCACCAAGGCCGCTTCCTCGACCCCGCGGCCCCCGCCACCGTCGACTTCACCCTGTCACCGGCCGGCGTGCTCACCGGCAGCACCAACGGCGTGGCCTTCGGCGTGCGCTCCACCGGCGACGGCCGCCTCACCGCCGCGCGCAGCGGCCGCGACTTCACCTTCCGCCTCGCCGCCGACGGCGCCAGCCTGGAGGTGGAGCTGGATGCCGGCCACACCGCCACTTGGCACCGCGTCGCACCCGGCGCCACTCCGCCCGCCAGCCTGCCCGGCGCCTATCGCTGCACCGATCTTGCCGCCACCTGGACCTTCGCGCCCGGACCGGACGGCATGGAACTCACCATCGCCGGCCCCCTCGCCAACGCCGGCCCCTGGCCGATCGAGGGCATCGAGGGCGACATCTTCCGCGTCTGGTCGCCCGGCACCCTCTGGCGCAGCTGGATCGACGCCCGAGTCCTGCGCAATGCCGCGGGCACCATCACCGGCCTGCTCGCCAATGGCGGCCGCATCAGGAATGTCGCCTTCGCCCGCCAGGACCCGCCCGCATGATCACCCCGGCTCCCATGATCACGCCTGCCTATGTGCAGACCATGGCCGCCTACAACGCCGAGATGAACCGCCGCTGGTACGCCGCCGCCGACAGCCTGACCGACGACCAGCGCCGGGCGAACCGCGGCGCCTTCTTCGGCTCCATCCACGGCACGCTCTGCCACCTCGTCTGGGGCGACCGCACCTGGATGAGCCGCTTCGCCGGATGGGGCAAGCCGTCGGTGCCCCAGCACGACAGCCCGCGCATGATCGAGCACTGGGCCGAGCTGAATTCCGCCCGCACCGCGCTGGACGCCGCCCTCATCGCCTGGTCCGCCACCGTCACCCAGGAATGGCTCGACGGCGACCTGTCCTGGTTCAGCGGCAGTATCCAGCGCGACCTCACCATGAACCGCGGCCTGCTGGTCACCCACATGTTCAACCACCAGACCCACCATCGCGGCCAGGCGCACGCCCTGCTCACCGCCTGCGGCGCGACGACGGGCGACACCGACCTGCCCTTCGTGCTCTAGCCGGATGATCCCCGGCCTGCCCGCGCGCGAGCGCCGCATCCTGCTGTGGATGTGCGTGCTGGTCGGCGTGAACCAGCTCGGCTTCGGCTCGGTGGTACCCGTGCTGCCGCTCTACGCCCGCGAATTCGGCGTGCCGGTGGCCTGGATCGGCGCCGCCATCGCCATCTACGGCCTCGCCCGCCTGTTCGCCTCCGCCCCCGCCGGCCAGATCGCCGACCGCTACGGCCGCCGCCACGCACTGGCCCTCGGCGCGCTGGCCACCGCGGCCGGCAACCAGTGGTGCGCGCTCGCCGCCTCCTATCCCGAGTTCATGATGGGCCGCTTCGTCGCCGGCTTCGGGGCAGGCCTGGTCGTCACCGCCGGCCAGATCGTGCTCGCCGACATCACCACGCCCGAGCGCCGCGGGCGGATGATGTCGCTGTACTGGGGCAGCTTCATCTTCGCCGCCGGCGCCGGCCCGCTACCCGGCGGCCTGCTCGCCGAATGGTTCGGCCTCGCCGCCCCCTTCCAGGCCTACGCCATCGCCGGCATCGCCGTCGGCGCGGTCGCCTGGTTCGCCGTGGGCGAGACGCGCGAGATGGCGCGTGACGGTGCCCGCGGCGGCGCCCCACTGCCCGGCTTCCTCGCCCAGCTCCGCCTGGTCGCGGCCAATCGCGGCTTCGCCCTGGTCTGCCTCGTCTCGCTGGTGAACGCGGCCACCCGCACCGGCGGCCTGTTCAGCATCGTGCCGCTGCTCGGTGCGGTGTGGCTGGGCCTGTCGCCCGGCACCATCGGCCTGTCGATGGCCCTCGGGAGCCTGGTCGGCCTGCTCGCCGCCTACCCCGCCGGTTGGCTCACCGACCGCTACGGCCGCAAGCTGGTAATCGTGCCGACGGCGTTCCTGACAGCCATCGCCATGCTGCTGTTCGGCGTGGCCCCCGACCTCACCTGGTTCATGATCGCCAGCCTCGCCTGGGGCCTGGCCAGCGGCATGGGCGGCCCGGCGCCAGCCACTTACGCCGCCGACACCGCGCCACCCGGCATGAACGCCGCGGCCATGAGCCTGTTCCGCATGCTCGGAGACATCGGCTACGTCGCCGGCCCGATCGGCCTCGGCCTGGTCACCGACCTCTACGGCCCCGCCACGGGCCTCGCGGTCTGCGCCTTCCTGCTGGCCGCGTCCGGCACCCTGTTCGCCATCTTCGCCCCGGAAAGCTGGCGCGGCCGCAAAGCATAGGTACCACGGCGCGCCGGCATCAGTCGCCAACAGGCTGCCGCGCTGCAACCTCGCGTCCCTCGCGGATCACCGCCCGCGCTCGTGCCATGTCGCCTTCCCTCGCCGCCGGGGCGCTCACCGTCGGCACCCCGGCCGCTTGCATCATGCAGAGCCGCGCCAGCAGCGGCAGGTGGTCCGAGCCGATATCCGCCAGCCGCTCAAGGCCGAGCAGGTCGAACGCGGGCGTGAACAGCACGTGATCGATCGGCACGCGCAGCACGCTCGGCATCCAGGTCGGAAACGTGACGTACGGGCCGCGCCCGATCCGCGGGTCAATCACCCCGCCAACCCGTTGCACCAGCGCGGTGGTGTCCGACCAGGCCACGGCGTTCAGGTCCCCCGCCATCACCGCCGGCAGCCCGGCCTCGCGCACCGCCAGCGCCGCCAGCAGCAGCTCGGCATCGCGTTGCCCCGTGCCCGTGCCGGGCAGCGGTGGCTTGGGATGCAGCCCGTGGAACCAGGCCACCGCCCCCGACTCCAGCCGCAGCCCCGCCCGCAGCGAGGGCACATAGTCCGACAGCAGGTGCCGCACCTCCGGCTCCACCAGGGCAAGCCGAGAATACACCGCCAGACCCCAATAATCGTCGCGCGGATGCACCACGCGGTGCGGATACCGCCCCTCCAGCGGCGCCAGGGCATCGGCCCACCGCCCGTCGATCTCCACGACGAACACCACATCGGGGTCGACGCGCCGCACCTCGGCCAGGAAACGGCCGGCACCGCTGTTGTCTTCCTGCAAATTGGCCACCACCAGCGACAGACGCTGCCCCGCGCGGCAGGCGCCGGCGAGCTTCACCTGCACCGGATGCAGCGGCGTATAGGGCCAGAGCCAGGCAAGCTGCAGTGCCAGCGCCCCGGCCATCGCCGCGACCAGCACCCGTGTGGCACCCCGCCACCATCCCAGCAGCCAGCCCGCGCCTGGCATCGCCACCGCCAGCAACATGGCCACCTGCAGGCGCGGGAAATCCAATGCCCTGATCCACCAGTTGTCGGTCGGCACCACCGGCAGCAGGCTGGCTGCGACCGCAGCAAGGCAGACCGTCCACACCCCCAGTCGCAGGGCCATGGCACGTGGCGAGTCCTCCGCCGATCGCCGGCGTCTGTCATGCACTGTTTCAGCCAAGGGGTTCCACCTTCCGGTTCGGGGTGCCGACCGCCCGCTCCATGGATGAATGCGCGCGCCCGCCGCACGTTTCCGGCGCATCGCAGGCGGCCATTTGCCGGGCATACGCCCATCAGAACGGCGAACCCCCTCACAATGGCGAACCCTCGGGAACCACCAATCCTCCCCCGCACAAGACCCGGACGCACGCCGTAACGACTGTATTGCATCGAACAAATACTGCGGAGCATCAGGGAACTACCGCTACCGGTAAGTGCTTGATCCCGGCAGAGCCTGCCATCACCCCAGTTGGTCGGCGACAGCGCCGGAGGACCTGCCATGAGTGACATGAGGGACAACCAGCAGCGGCCCCCACAGGGCGGCACGACCGGCGCATCCGTGCATGCCGATCCCGCGGCGACAACCGACCGCGCCGCGCGTGACGTCAAGGCCACCGCCGCCGCCGCCGCGGAGCAGGCCCGGGCAACGGCCGGCACGGTACGCGACGAAGCCGCCGCGGTGCTGTCCGACGCAAAGGCCGAAGCGGCGGACGTCGCCAGCGAGGCCCGCGCCCATGCCGAGGGCTTCGCCGAGGCGCAGAAGGCCGCCGGCGCACGGCAGGCCGAAGGCATCGCCCGCGCGGCCAACAGCGCGGCCGACGAGCTGGAGGAAACGGCTCCCCAGATCGCGAGCTACGTCCGCGAAGCCGGTGACGCCGCCAGCAGCTTCGCCCGCAACATGCGCGAGCGCAGCCTGGGCAGCCTCGCCGGCGACGTGCAGGAGATGGCCCGCCGCCAGCCCGTCGCCTTCTTCGGCGCCGCGGTCGTCGCCGGCTTCGCCCTCTCGCGCTTCGTCAAGAGCTCGGCCGAGGGCGCCCACCATGGCAACCGTGAAGATGGGCGGCGCGAAGAGTGGCACCGCGAAGGCTGGCAGCGCGCCGATACCCATGGCTACGGCAATCGCCGCGACGATTGGCGGCAGAACGCCCCCGGATCGCCAAGCGCCCCCCCCGTCGGCGCATCTGTCCCGGGGTCGTCCACGCCCATTACCCCTGGCAGCACCGCCTCACCGGCGAGCCAGTCGCCCAACGCCCCGTTACCCAGCGCCCCGTCACCCAGCGCCCCGTGACCCAGCGCCTCAGCCCCTGGCGCCCCGCGCTGAGCCGGTGAATGGAGAAGAATGCGATGTCAGGCGATAACCAGCGGTCCGCGACCGACCTGTTCGGCAGCGTCGTCACCCAGATCTCCACGCTCTTCCGCAAGGAAATGCAGCTTGCCCGCGCCGAGATGGGCGAGAAGGTGGGCGAGGCCTCCGGTGCCGCGGCACTGATCGCCATCGGCGGCGTCCTGCTCCTCGCCGGCCTCATCATCCTGCTGCAGGCCCTCGTCACCTTCCTTGTCTACGCCGGCATTCCCGTGGCCTGGTCGCAGGTCACCGTCTTCGTCGTCGTCGGCCTCATCGGCTATTCCATGCTGCGCAGCGGCATGAACCGGCTGAAGGCCACCAACCTTGTCCCCAGCCGCACCGCCGAGCAGCTCTCGCGCGACGCGGCGGTCGTGAAGGAGCAGGTGCAATGAGCAGCAGCACAACCGATCCCGGCGAGCGCTCCAGCGCCCAAATCGAGCGCGAGGTGGAGAACACCCGCGCCAACCTGACCGACACGCTCGACACCCTGCGCGACCGCGTCTCGCCCGGCCATCTGATGGACCAGGCGGTGGAATACCTGCGCGGCTCTGGCGGCCGGGAATTCGCCAACAACCTCGGCCGAACCGTGCGCGACAACCCCATCCCCGTGCTGCTGATCGGCGCCGGCATGGGATGGCTTATGATGTCCGGCGGCCGCTCCGCCGAAACCGGCCATGCCCGGCCCCAGCAGGCGCTGCCGTCGCCCGGCACGACGTACCTGCCAACCCCCACTGGCGGCCCTGCGGGCGCCCGGTCCTTGGACACGCACAACTCGGCCACCCACGCCTCGCCCACCCGCGCCTCCGGCATGGCGCACGACGACGGTCACGAAAAGGAATCGCTCACCGAACGCGCCAGCGCGGCGGCCAGCGGCGTCGCGGGGCGGGTCAGCGACACCGCCAGTCACGCCTATGACCGCGTCGCGGGCGCCGCCGGATCGGCCGCCGAAGGCGTCGGCGCGGCGGCCGGCAACGTATCGCACCGCGCAACCGAACTTGCCCACGATGCCCGCGACTACGCCGCCCGGGCCGGCAGTTCGGCGCAGCACGGCATGAACTGGCTGCTGCACGAACAGCCGATGGTGCTCGGCGGCATCGGCCTGGCCATCGGTGCCGCGATCGGCGCCATGCTCCCCACCACCCGCACCGAGAACCGCCTGATGGGCGAGGCCAGCGACAAGATCACCGGCCAGGTCAAGGATGCCGCGCAGGAAGGCTACGAGCGCGCCCAGGAGGTCGCCGGTGACACCCTCGAGCGCGCGAAAGCCACCGCGGCGGAAACCTACGACACCGCCAAGGACCGCCTGGACGAGTCCGGCCTCTCCCCCTCCAAGGTCGGCGACGCCCTCGGCGCCGTGGTCCACGACGTAGCCGACGCCGCCAAGAAAGGCCTGCACGACGCCGCCGGCGGCGTCCGTGGCGCGATGGAGGAAGCCGCCGAGACAAAGGACCCTGGCACGACACAGGAGGCTGGCACGACGCAGGACCCGCGCACCATGAAGGATATCGGGCAGCCGCCCAGGTCCCCGCGAATCTGAAGCGTCACCGCCCCCGCACCTCGTGCTTCGGCACGAGGTGCGGGGGCGCATCCGCGTGGGAAGCAGCCCACGATCTTCCACGGTTCGAGCCGATCTCCAGCTCCTCGCATCGCCGGGGACTTCTGCAGGCCCGCAGGCAGGCACCGGTCCCCGGCCTCACCCTGTACCAACGGAGGCCGACATTCCCGCACATCCAGTGAACCCCGTCTCCCGTCCCCGCGCGCCGGCCGGCCCTCCGCCGCGCCGCCGGGTCCGTCAATGCGTGGCCGTGCTGGCCCTTCTGCTTGCCGCCAGGACAGTGGCGGCCGCCGAGATTGCCGGCATCACCCTGCCACCCAGTGAGACCGTCAACGGCACCCGGCTCGAACTCGCCGCCTGCGCCGTGCGCGAGGAGCTGTGGACCAATCTCTACGTCGTCTCGCTCTACACTCCCGGTGCCATAGCGGGAGCAGCCGTGATGGCCGGTGACCAGAACCCGCGCCTGGTCCGCCTAGACGTCACCTATACCGGCGAGGTGCCGGACGGCCTGCCGGAGGCATGGCGAACCCGCCTCCAGCAGCGCATCGCCAGCGAGTTCATCCGTACATTAAAAAATCAATATGATAAGCTGCGCCAGGGCGACACGGTCCGCCTCGCCTTCATCCCTGGCCGCGGCACTACCCTGAGCGTGAACGGCCGCGAGGTCGCCAGCAGCAAGGACAGCACGCTGATGGACGAGATCGCCGATATCTGGACCGGTCCGGATGCGATTTCCGCCAACATCAAGCGCACCCTGCTGCGGGGTGGCTGCTGAATCCTTCCCCGCGGATGCAACAGCCACCCTAATACCAACCGCCCTATTGATTGACCGATGTACAAAGGCAAGGCCAGGGCTTTGCCCTGGACCCACCAAAGGCCGGCGGCCTTTGGAAACCATTTTATTATCAGATAGTTAAGGTCCAGGGGCTTGGCCCGTCGCGCGGAGGCGCGCTCGGGACCTGGTGGGTCCAGGGCGAAGCCCTGGCCTTGCCTAACGAAGGATCGTTCTTGACGGCGGTTAGTATAACTCACGCAATCCGGCCGCCGCCCATAATATACGGTAAGAAACCATGGCCCGGTCACGTGGACCGGGCCATGGCCCGTAGCAGTAAAAAGTATGTCTTCTTCCCCGTAGCAGATAGCGCCACACCCCAGGGGGCCGGGGTGCCGCGCTAACCGCCCCACTGGCCGTCACGCGCCGACCTGGCGCGGGCCGGCCAGCACGGGACACTGCGTCAGTTCGAGGTTTTGCCGCCCGAGGACGCGCCGCTCGACGAGCCAGGGGTCTTTTCGGACTTGCTCTCCGACGACCCGCCGCTCATCGCCTGGCGCGCCTGGCGCAACGCGTCTTGGGCCTCCTGCGTGTTGCCGCGCTGGATGGCCTGGTCGGCCTGGTTCAGCGCACTCTCGATCTGCTGCTGGTTCTGCAGCCCGTTGGCTTGGCGTACCGTCTCTTCCGCCCGGCTTAGCGCCTGTTCCGCCTTGTCCTTCTGGCCCTCACGTAGGGCGGAACGGGCCTCCTGCAGCGACTGCCGCACGTCCTGCATCGCCTGCTGCTGGCGGCTGCGCTCGATCAGCAGCACCATGACACCCCGGTCCGGCATCATCGCACTGCTGCCATCCTGCCCCGGCTGGGAGCCCTGGCCCGGCTGGGAGCCCTGGCCCTGGCCCTGCTGGTAACGTTGGCCCTGCTGGTAGCCCTGGCTGCCATAGCTGCCCTGGCCATACTGCTGGCCCTGGCGGTCATAGCCCTCCTGGCCGTAGCGCTGCGAATAATCCTGGCTGCCATAGCCTGACTGCCCACGGCCTTGCATCTGGCCCTGCTGCGAACGGTCATATCCACGATCGTAGCTTCGATCGTAGCTTCGATCATACCCCTGGGCCGAGGCAGCCGTTGCCATCAGCCCCGGCACCGCCGGCAGCGACCGCGGCAACCACCGCCGCCGCCGAGACACGCTTCCACTTACGTTGATTAACCATGACGTCTTCGCTCCATTTCCATTGGCTGGGTCGGGTCGGAGGCTGGTTGGCCGTTGCTTGTTCGTTGCGGGTCCGGACCATGCCAAACCAGCACGCACCCGGCGAACGCATGTCCACCGCGATGCCAGGGCCCATCTGCAAATCCAACGCGACCTTGCGCGGACAGTTCCCCGAACCCCGGCCGTTCGTCGAACTTCCCGCCGGGAACTTCATCATCGCGGAATGTGCCGCGGCCCCGCACGGCGCAGGCAGCACGGGGGCCGCCGCCGGAGCCTACCCGAAGCCGTACAGCCGCGCCGGATTGTCCACCAGCACCTTCTGCCGCACCGCCGCCTCCGGCACCGCCAGTCCCAGCAGGCGCAGCAGGGCCAGGTTGTCGTGCGCCATGTACACCACGGGGCGCGGCGCCCCCGCCTTGTGCGGCCCGATATGCGGCCAATCCGTACCCCACACCGCCCGGTCCGGATTGGCGTCCACCAGCGCGCGGATCACCGGCACCGCATCCTCGAACCCCACCCGCCCGCGCGACACCCGGTTCGCCCCCGAAACCTTCACCCAGGCCTTTCCGGCGCGCAACAGCGCCAGCACGTCGTCGAACCCCGCTCGGCTTTGCGCCAGCCGCCCGTCGCCGGCCCCCATGTGGTCGATCACCACGTCCACCCCCAACTCGGCGATCACCGGCGCAATCCCGGCCAGCAGGTCGGGCAGGGCGAAGATCTGCACGTGCCAGCCCAACGGGCCAATCCGCGCCGCCGTCTCGCGCAACTGCGCGCTGGCCGCCGCCACGTCCGGCACCCCGTTGCTCACCAGGTTCAGCCGCACCCCGCGCACCCCCAGCGCCTGCAACGCCGCCAACTCCTTGTCCGTCGTCGCGGCACCGATCACCGCCACCCCCCGGCTGTCGCCCGGCCGCGCCCGCAGCGCCTCCTTCATGCACGCATTGTCGGTGCCGTAGGCGCTCGGCTGCACGAACACCACCCGACCGAACCCCATCCGCGCCGCCTCGGCGTTATAGACGGGCAGGGTGGCCGGCGTCGGGTCATAGGCGCGCCACGCCGCCGGCGGAAACCGCGCCGGATCGCCGAAAATATGCATGTGGCAGTCGCAGGCCCCCTCGGGGACGACAAAGCCGGGCAGGGCGGCGGGATCGGTCATGCTTCTGTTCCTGGACGTGTTTGGCGCTAGACTACGATCCAGAAATCGATGGAGGAACCCATGGACGACGCCCCGCATTTCGGCGCCCAACCGCTGCGCATCCGCCCCTTGCGCAGCCAGGTCAGCCCCGCCGAGTGGCAGGCCCGCCTCGACCTCGCCGCCTGCTACCGCCTCTGCGACCATTTCGCCATGACCGACATGATCGCCACCCACATCTCCGCCCGCGTGCCCGACAGCCCCAACGAGTTCCTCGTCATCGCCCACGGCCTGCTGTTCGGCGAAGTCACCGCCTCCTCCCTGCTCAAGACCGACCTCGACGGAAACGTCACCCTGCTGCCCGAATTCGGCGAGGGCATGCCCGAATACAGCCTCCAGCCCGCCGCCTTCGTCATCCACAGCGCCATCTACCGCGCCCGCGCCGACGTGATGGCGGCAATCCACACCCACACCACCGCCGGCATGGCCGTCTCCGCCCTGCAATGCGGCCTGCTGCCGCTCACTCAGACCGCCCACCGCTTCACCGGCCGCGTCGCCTACCACGACTTCAACGGCCCCGAGCGCGACCCCTCCGAGCGCGACATCATCGCCGCCCATCTCGGCGAACAGAACCTGATGATCCTGCGCAACCACGGCCTGCTCACCGTGGGCCAGACCATCCCCGAGGCGTTCAACTTCATGTACGGCCTCGAACGCGCCTGCCAGGCCCAGGTCGCCGCCATGTCCTGCAACACCCCGCTCAACACCCTGCCGCAGCACATCGTGGACAAATCCGCCGCCATGTACGCCCCCGGCGCCACCCGCACATACGGCCGCCGCGAATGGCCCGCCCTGCTACGCCTGCTCGACCGCCGCGACCCCTCCTGGCGCGAATAGCCGCCAAGCCCCCCTCGATCACGAGGTTCCCGACGATGCCGCCCACCCTGCACGACCACTACGCCACCGCTTCCGACAGCATGGCCGCCCACCTCCTCGCCGCCCTGCGCGCCGAACACGGCGCCGACGTCGCCATCACGCCCGACACCCTGGCCCCGCTCGACCAGTTCCACAGCCGCGGCATCACCGCCACCGAGGAACTGGCAGTCCTGCTCGGCCCGCTCCCCGGCGAACGCATCCTGGACATCGGCTGCGGCATCGGCGGCCCGGCACGCTGGATCGCCGCCCGCTACGCCTGCCACGTCACCGGCGTCGACCTCACCGAGGCGTTCTGCCGCACCGCCGCCGCCCTGAACGAAGCCACCGGCCTGACGGGGCGCGTCGAAATCCACAACGGCAGCGCCACCGCCCTGCCGCTGCCCGACGCCGCCTTCGACCGCGCCTATTCCCAGAACGTGGCCATGAACATCGCCGACAAGCCGCAAATGTATCGCGAGGCGTTCCGCGTCCTGAAACCCGGCGGCGTGCTCGTGCTCTCCAACCTGCTCGCCGGCAACGGCCCGCCCTACTTCCCGGTCCCCTGGGCCACCATCCCCGCCCACAGCCACCTCGCCACCGAATCCGAAACCCGCGCCGACCTGCTGGCCACCGGCTTCGCCATCGAGGTGTTCGACAACCGCTCCGCCACCCTGCGCCCCAGCCTGGCCACCGCCCGCCGCCGCCTCGAACAAGGCGCCATGCCACCGCTCGGCCTGCAGGTCCTCATGGGCCCGCGCTTCGCCGAAATGATGCTCAACAGCATGAAAAGCGGCGAGGAAGGCCGCGTCGAAACCGTCGAGATCCGCGTCCGCAAGCCCGGCTGAGCCGCCGCCGCGCCCCCCTTGGCCAAGGCCGCAAAAAGGCCGAACATCCCGCAAGGAGGCCCGCCATGAACAATCCCGCCCCACTCCAACAGGCGCCCCTGCTGCGCCACGATGCCGACGGCGTCGCCTGGCTCACCCTCAACCGCGCCCAGGCGCGCAACGCCCTGTCCATGGCGCTGATGACCGCGCTTGACGAGGCCCTGGTCGCCATCGCCGCCGACCCCACGATCAAGGTCGTGGTCATTGCCGGCAGCGGCCCCGCCTTCTGCGCCGGCCACGACCTGCGCGAGATGCGCGCCAACCCCTCGCGGGAGGCCAGCGCCGCCACCTTCGGCCTCTGCGCCCAGATGATGCAGCGCATCGTCAACCTGCCCAAGCCCGTCATCGCCCGCGTCCACGGCGTCGCCACCGCCGCCGGCTGCCAACTCGTCGCCAGCTGCGACCTCGCCATCGCCGCCGACACCGCCCGCTTCGCCACCCCGGGCGTCAACATCGGCCTGTTCTGCTCCACCCCCATGGTCGCCCTCTCCCGCGCCGTCCCGCGCAAGCAGGCCATGGAGATGCTGCTCACCGGCGACATGGTCGATGCCCCCCGCGCCCGCGAGATCGGCCTCATCAACCGCGCCGTCCCCGAACCCGAACTCGACGAAGCCGTCACCGCGCTCGCCACCTCCATCGCCCACAAAAGCCCGCTCACCCTGGCCATCGGCAAGGAGGCCTTCTACCGCCAGGCCGAAATGCCGCTCGCCGAGGCCTACACCTTCGCCGCCGAGGTCATGACCCGAAACATGATGGCCCACGACGCCGCCGAGGGCATCGACGCCTTCCTCGCCAAGCGCCACCCCGTCTGGACCGGTACATAAGGAACAACAGCGATGGACGCCCAAACCGCCAAGCCCGTCTACGACCGCACCACCCAGGATGTCGGCAACCTCGTCGAACTCGGCCACGTCAACGTCCGCGTGCCAGACCAGCGCTTGGCCACCCTGTTCTACATCATGGGCCTCGGCTTCACCCGCGACCCCTACCTCGTCGTCGGCGTCGACAACATGTGGGTGAACGTCGGCATCAGCCAGTTCCACCTGCCCGTCGGCGCCCCCCAGGTCCTGCGCGGCACCACCGGCCTCGTCGTGCCCGACATCGACGCACTGGAACACCGCCTCTCCCAGGTCGCACTCCGCCTCGACGGCACGCGCTTCGCCTACAACCGAAACGGCGACACCGTCGACGTCACCTGCCCCTGGGGCAACGCCATGCGCGTGCACGCCCCCGACGAAGCCCGCTTCGGCCGCATGGCCATCGGCATGCCCTATGTCGAGATCGACGCCATCCCCAGCTCCGCCCCCGGCATCGTCCGCTTCTACCGCGAAATCATCGGCACCGGCGGCACCGTCGGCGAGGACAGCAACGGCCGCTTCGCCCGCATCCCAGTCGGCCTCTCCGAAAGCCTCGTCTTCCGCGAAACCGACCGCGTCTCCGCCCCCTTCGACGGCCACCACGTCCAGGTCGCCCTCGCCGACTTCTCCGGCCCCCACCGCCGCCTCGCCGAGCGCGGCCTCATCAGCGAGGAAAGCAACGAAAGCCAGTACCGCTTCCAGGACATCACCGACCTCGACACCGGCACCGTCCTCTCCACCATCGAGCACGAGGTCCGCTCCATGCGCCACCCGATGTTCGCCCGCCCCCTGGTCAACCGAAACACCGACAACACCAACACCCGCTACGCCGCCGGCTGGGAAGCCGGCATGTGGCGCCTGCCGCCAGCCGACATCTGAGGAAAGGAAGCAGTTCTTTTTTTGAAAAAAAGAACCAAAAAACTTTCATCCATTAGGCCAGACGCACGCCACAAGCGCCCGGCCAAATAGTAATAAGTCTTTTTGCTTCTTTTTCTCCAGAAAAAGAAGATCCTGGCTTCCTCCTTTCTAAGGACGTCCCATGGCCTCCCCCATCTTCCACCCCGACTTCAAACCCGCCCCGTACTGGTGGGAAGCGTGGAAGCCCACCGACGAACACCCCACCGAAGTCCCAAACCAAACCCGCGTCGCCATCGTCGGCGGCGGCTACGGCGGCCTCGCCACCGCCCTCGAACTCGCCAAACAAAACATCGAATGCGTCGTCCTCGAATCCAACGCCCCCGGCGAGGGCGCCTCCTCCCGCAACGGCGGCGGCGTCTCCGGCGGCGTCAACATCGGCAAATCCATCACCGGCTCCAGCCTCGACCCCGCATCCCCCCGCGCCCACGCCCTCCTCTCCGACGGCTCCGACGCCTTCGCCACCATCGAATCTCTCATCGAATCCGAAGCCATCGACTGCCACTGGCGCCGCTCCGGCCGCTTCGTCGGCGCCTGGACCCCCAAGCACTACGAATCCCAGGCCAACAAGATCGCCCGCCTCAACGACTCCGCCCAGTCCGGCGCCTCCATGCTCCCCCGCGAACGCCAGCGCGAGGAAATGGCCAGCGACTTCTACTACGGCGGCATGGTCGTCGAACGCTCCGGACAGCTCCACCCCGCCCTCTACGTCAAAGGCCTGCTCGACCGCGTCCGCGCCCGCAACATCCCCGTCTGCGGCCACGCCGCCGTGCAATCCATCACCCGCCACAACACCGGCTGGCTCGTGAAAACCGCCCGCGGCAACGTCGAAGCCGCCGAAATCGTCATCGCCACCAACGGCTACACCGGCGACCTAACCCCCAGCCTGAAACGCCGCGTCATCCCCGCCGCCAGCCACATCATCGCCACCGAGGAAATCCCCGAAGACCTCGCGAAATCCCTCATCCCCAAAAACCGCACCCTCGCCGACACCCGCCGCATCCTCAGCTACTACCGCCTCTCGCCGGACGGAAAACGCATCATCTACGGCGGCCGCGCCCGCTTCACCGCCGCCGGCCCGGAAATCTGCGCACCCATCCTCCACCGCTTCATGACCGACCGCTTCCCCCAACTCAAAGGCATCCGCGTCACCCACGCCTGGACCGGCAACGTCGCCTTCACGCTGGACGCACTCCCCCACGCCGGAAAAATCGACGGTATGCACTACCTCACCGGCTGCAACGGCTCCGGCGTGGCCATGATGACCTACCTCGGCACCCAAACCGCCCGCCGCATCGCCGGAATCACCAACCGCACCAATGCCTTCGAGGAAGGCGACTTCCCCGACCACCCCCTCTACACCGGCAACCCCTGGTTCCTCCCCGTCATCGGCACCTGGTACCAGATCAGGGACCG